>Ga0310695_10000225_pt1 | contig 150992 bp, 102 predicted proteins | sample RumenRJG_04DNA_FD_203882 | JGI IMG/M metagenome (GOLD analysis project Ga0310695, IMG submission 203882) | Bovine rumen microbial communities from Lethbridge, Alberta, Canada - RJG_04 (v2) (version 2) | ecosystem: Host-associated > Mammals > Digestive system > Stomach > Rumen | place: Canada...
TTGTGCGCATTTCCTCACCACCCAGCCTGGACTGGCCGTTGAACGCATTGGCAAACGGTATTCTGACCTTCGTCGCAGGCTGTTCGCTGACGGTCTTCTGCGGTGCCCCTACCTGGTGCGGCAGTCCCCGTCCCTGTCAGAATATCTGGCGGGGACGATTGGATCTAATACGAGGCGGTGCAGGGAATGCCGGCGGCGATGACACGGTCGCGGATGGCATCGAGTTGTTCGTGGGTCGCCTTGAGGAGACCTTGGGTAGGCGTCTCGCGGTCGATGGTGTAGATCATCACCTGCTGGGGAGCGATGGCCTTGACGACCTCGAGCCAGGGACTGACATAGTCTTCGCTGGTGTTGTCGACGCTGGTGACGCCCTCTGGAGCGGCGAGGTCACCACGCATGAACATGGTCTGGATGATGATGTGCCCGTGGAAGTCCTTCATGTGACTGATGATGGCGTTGACATCGTAGGCGCCTGTAGGACAGTCAACCTTGTTAATATAGTCAGGGTCGATGGTGTCGAGTTTCAGGATGTTGTTGTCCACCAGCATCAGGGCATCGCGCACGGCCTGGCGGTGGATCATCGTGGCGTTGCTCAACACGGAGACTTTCGCCCGAGGACAGTACTGGTTGCGCAGACGGATGGTGTCGGCGATGATCTCCGGGAAATGGGGATGGCAGGTGGGCTCTCCGTTGCCTGCAAAGGTGAGCACGTCGGGTAACTGGCCCTCGGCGGCCATCTGCTGCAACTTCTCTTCCAACTTGACAGCCACTTCTTCGCGGGTGGGGCGGGGGAGCGACGGACGGTGGTCCTGGTTGAGGCCGCACTCGCAGTAGATGCAGTTGAAGGTGCACATCTTGCCATCGGCAGGCATCAGGTTGATGCCCAGTGAGATGCCCAGTCGGCGGCTGTGAACGGGGCCGAAGATGGGCGACGGATAAATAATTGTACTCATACGGGGTGCAAAGTTAATAAAGATTTGCGATTTACGATTTGCGATTTATGATTTTTTGCATGGCGGTAGCAAATTTTTCACTCTTCGCTATCCACTTTTCACTTTTTTGTTGTACCTTTGCAGCCGAATTCAAAAGATTACGTACGTAAACCTGCATGAAAAGACGTAAAGAGAAGACTGGCCGCCGACAGGGCGTGCAGTTGATGACCTTGTGTATCAGTACATCGATGGTGCTGGTGTTGCTGGGTCTTGTCGTATTTTCTGTACAGACCTCCCGTAACCTGTCGCACTGGGTGAAGGAGAACCTGACGGTGACGGTGGTGCTTAACGATGAAGTCAGTGTGGGTGATGCCAAACGGTTTCAGCAAGACCTTGTCCGTCGGCCGTTCTCAAAGGATGTCTTGTACATCAGCCGTGAACAGGCCTTGAAGGAACAGACGGATGCCATGGGGTCTGATCCCTCAGAGTTTCTGGGCATGAACCCGTTCCCCGCCACGCTTGAACTGCAACTGCACTCTGACTATGCCAATGCCGACTCATTGGCATGGATCAGCGACGAGTTGCGGAAGAATCCGGAGGTGACGGATGTGGCCTATCAGGTGGACCTGATGGACAGTGTGAACCGCAACCTCGCGAAGTTGAACATCCTGCTGCTGGTGTTGGCCGTGCTGTTGACGTTCATCTCGTTCTCCCTCATCAATAATACGGTGAGGCTGAGCGTCTATTCAAGGCGATTCCTCATCCACACGATGAAACTGGTGGGTGCCTCTTGGGGCTTTATCCGCCGGCCTTTCATGCGGCAGGGGGCCCTTGTGGGCGTTATCGCAGCCCTGATTGCCATCATCGTGCTGGGTGGAGGCATCTATGCCCTGTACTACTACGAGCCGAACATCCTGGCCATCATCACTTGGCGGGAATTGGTGATAACGGCCTTGGCCGTACTGGTGTTTGGCCTGGTTATTACGCTGACGTGTTCATATATCTCCGTGAACCGTTTCCTCCGTATGCCCGCCGGCGAACTCTATAAAATATAATAGGGCGAAATAAATCGTAAATTGTAAATCCGTAAATCATAAATAAATAGATGGACAAGAGAAATTTTGCATTTGACAAGACAAACTTCATCCTGCTGGCCATAGGTATGGCAGTGGTGGTCATCGGATTCCTGCTGATGGTGGGACCTGCCTCTACGGATACGGTCTATGAGCCCGATATCTTCAGCGCCCGTCGTGTCAAGGTGGCCCCGGTGATATGCCTCCTGGGCTTTGTGTCAATGATTTATGCGGTGATCCGCAAGCCTAAATCGTAAATCGCAAATCTGTAAATCGTAACTCATAAGATGGATTGGATTCAGACCGTCATCATTGCCATCGTTGAGGGACTGACGGAGTTCCTGCCTGTGTCCTCAACGGGTCACATGATTATCACCCAGAATCTTCTGGGGGTTCCACAGGGCGATGCCTTCGTGCACGCCTATACTTTTATCATCCAGTTCGGTGCCATCCTCTCGGTGGTGTGCCTTTACTGGAAGCGTTTCTTTCGGTTTGATAACTCACCGGCCCCCGAGGGCAGTTCGATGCTGCAGAAACTGAAGCACCGCTTCTATTTCTACTGGCTGCTCATCGTGGGTGTCATTCCCGCCGTGGTCATTGGTTTGCTGGCGAAGAAGTCGGGACTGCTCGACTGGTTGCTCGACAGTGTGCTTGTGGTGGCTGTCATGCTTGTGGTAGGAGGTGTCTTCATGCTCTACTGCGACCGTCTGTTCAATAAGGGCACAGAGGCTAATCAGGTAAATGAGAAGCGGGCCTTCCGCATCGGCCTCTACCAGTGTATCTCTGTCATTCCTGGAGTGTCGCGCTCGATGGCGACCATCGTAGGGGGTATGACACAGGGCCTGACCCGCCAGCGTGCCGCCGAGTTCTCGTTCTTCCTGGCTGTGCCGACGATGGCGGGTGCCACGCTGCTCGACCTGCTTGACCTCTTGAAGGAAGATGCCTCCTGGGCAACACCGCATAACATCACCATGTTGGTTTTGGGGTGTGTGGTGGCCTTTGTGGTGGCACTGCTGGCCATGAAGTGGTTTGTGGCCTTCCTTTCCAAATACGGCTTCAAGGCCTTTGGTATCTATCGCATCGTCGTGGGTGGCATCATTCTCGTGCTGTTGCTTACCGGACATTCCTTAACAATGGTCGATTAAATGAATTTCAACGAGGGCGCCTTTATCTATATCAACAAACCCTATCGCATGACAAGTTTCGGGGCTTTGGCACATATCCGCTATGTCGTGTCTAAACGGCTCCATGTGAAAAGGGTGAAGATGGGGCATGCCGGCACCCTCGACCCGCTGGCCACTGGTGTGCTGATCCTCTGTACGGGGAAAGCCACCAAGCAGATAGAGTCGTTGCAACTCCATACGAAGGAGTATACGGCTACCTTGCAGTTAGGTGCCACCACGGCCAGTTATGACATGGAGCATGAGGTGGACAGCACCTATCCGACGGAGCATATCACGCGTGAACTGATTTTGGATACCCTGCCACGTTTCGTGGGCGACATCATGCAGGTGCCACCAGCCTTTTCGGCTTGTATGGTGGCTGGTGACCGTGCCTACGAACTTGCCCGTAAGGGGCAGGAGGTGGCTCTTGCTGCGAAACCTGTGCGTATCGATGAGATTGAACTCACGGCTTTTGACCCCTCGTCGATGCAGATGTCTATCCGCGTGGTCTGTGGCAAAGGTACTTATATCCGTTCACTGGCCCGTGACATCGGCGAGGCTCTGGGGAGTGGCGCTTACCTGACAGCCCTCTGCCGCACCCGTGTCGGTGACGTCCGTATCGAGGACTGCCTCACCTTTGATGAGTTCCCTCAATGGCTTGACGCCCAAGACATAGAAGTAAATGGTAAATCGTAAATTCGTAAATCGTAAATAACATAATGAAGTTATCACAGTTTAAGTTTAAACTCCCTGAGGAGTTGGTGGCCTTGGAGCCAACCTTCCATCGTGACGAGTGTCGGCTGATGGTGCTCCACCGAAAGAGTGGCAAGATCGAGATGACGAAGCAGGATGAGGACGGTAATGACCTGAAAGACGAAGAAGGCAATCCTGTCTATCTCGATTTCCGTAATATCCTCGACTACTTTGATGAGGACGACACTTTCATCTTCAACGACACGAAGGTGTTCCCTGCCCGTCTGTATGGTACGAAGGAGAAGACCGATGCCAAGATAGAGGTGTTCTTGCTGCGCGAACTGAACCGCGACCTCCGCTTATGGGATGTGCTTGTGGAACCTGCCCGAAAGATCCGTATCGGCAACAAACTCTTCTTTGAGGATGATGGACCGATGGTGGCAGAGGTCATCGACAATACGACGAGCCGTGGGCGTACGCTGAGATTCCTCTATGACTGTCCGCACGACGAGTTCAAGCAGGAACTCTTCGCCCTGGGAGAGGCCCCGCTTCCCCGTTATATCGTCGACCATCGGCCTGCCGTGCCTGAGGACATGGAAAGGTTCCAGACTATCTATGCCAAGAATGAGGGCGCTGTCACCGCTCCTGCTACGGGTCTGCACTTCAGCCGTGAGTTGTTGAAACGTATGGAGATCCGAGGTATTAACTTCGCCTATATCACCCTGCACTGCGGACTTGGCAATTTCGACTCTATCGAGGTCGAGGATCTGACGAAGCATAAGATGTCATCAGAACAGATGTTCGTCGATAAGGAGGCCTGCGACGTTGTGAACCGTACTAAGTTGGCCGGCCGCCGCGTCTGTTCGGTCGGTGTGAGCACGGCCCGTGCAACGGAAAGTGCTGTCGGTACCGACGGGCTGTTGAAGGAGTTTGAGGGTTGGACCAATAAGTTTATCTTCCCTCCCTACGAGTTCGGTATGTCTAATGCCCTCGTGGCCAATTTCTACCATCCGGAGTCACCGATGATGATGATCCAAGCCTCGTTCGGCGGCTACGACAATGTGTATGAGTGCTACACGAATGCCGTGAAGCATGGGTATAAGTTCGGATGCTTCGGCGATGCATTGCTCATTGTGGATGATTAAGTTTACAGAAAAAATAAGCGTATGGCTCATGAGGTATACTTGGGACTGGGGTCTAACCAGGGTGACAGGGCGGCGAATCTGGCCCGTGCCATAGAACTGATTGGCGAGCGGGTAGGCGAGGTGGTACGTCAGTCTACGCTCATCGAGACAGAACCCTGGGGCTTCGAGTCTGAGCATCGTTTCCTCAATGGCGTGATTCTCTGTGAGACGACCCTCACCCCCCGCCAACTTCTCAAGACAACCCAGCAGATTGAGCGAGACCTCGGACGACGGAAAAAGACATCCTCAGATCATGTCCCTCACCATTCGCCTCCCGTCACTCACCATTACGCTGACCGCCCCATCGATATCGACATACTGCTCTACGACGACTTGACTATTGATGAACCAGACTTGAAAATCCCTCATCCGCTGATGCACGAGCGTGATTTCGTCATGAATCCCCTCGCTGAGATACAACAAAACGATAACTAATTAAAAACAAATCATGAACAAAAAACTAATCTGCTTGACTGCCGCAGCATTTATTGTCGTGCTGGGAGTCTGTGCACAGGGTAGTGACTGCTGCAAGGGCAACCCCTACAAGAAGTACACGGAGAACCTGCCGTTTGAGATGGTAGAGATAAAGGCTCCGGAAATTCCAGAAGCCAAGGTCTGCCTGAAGGACTTCGGTGCAGACCCAACAGGCAACCGCCTCTGTACGGAGGCCTTTTCACAGGCCGTTGATGCGCTGACGGCGAAAGGTGGGGGACACCTCATCGTTCCTGCTGGCGTGTGGCTTACGGGACCTGTCGTACTGAAGAGCAACATCGACCTTCATCTTGAGATGGGAGCCGTCATCCGTTTTGCGGCCGACGAGAAACTTTATCCGATCATCAAGACCTCGTTTGAAGGACTTGATACCCGTCGCTGCCAGTCGCCTCTGTCGGCAGTAGGTGCCACGAATATCTCTATTACCGGAGAAGGCGTCATCGACGGTAACGGGCAATATTGGCGACCGGTCAAACGGGCGAAGGTGTCGGAAGGCATGTGGAAGGACATCGTCCAAAGACCTGGCGGCGTTCAACTGCGCGATGACTATTGGGTACCCTCCGAGAGTTATGCCAAAGGTGAAAAGGGGGCCGACCTTAACGTGCCTACAGCCAAGACCGACGAGGAATGGGAGGCTATCCATCGCTTCCTCCGTCCGGTCATGATTAGTCTTGTCAGTTGCAAGAACGTCCTGCTGCAGGGTGTCATTTTCCAGAACTCTCCCGCCTGGAACATCCATCCGCTGATGTGTGAGAATATTATTATAGATAATGTACTCGCGCGTAATCCTTCTTATGCTCAGAATGGGGATGCCCTCGACCTGGAGTCGTGCAAGAACGCTCTCATCATCAACTCCCGTTTCGATGCCGGCGATGATGGCATCTGTATCAAGAGTGGTAAGGATGCCGACGGCCGACGTCGTGGCAGGCCCTGTGAGAATGTGGTGGTCGACGGATGTACGGTTTTTGCTGGTCATGGCGGCTTCGTGGTCGGGTCAGAGATGAGCGGCGGTGTGCGCAACTTCAAGGTCAGCAACTGCCAGTTCCTTGGTACTGACGTGGGTTTGCGATTCAAGTCGACCCGTGGCCGTGGCGGCGTCGTGGAGAATATCTATATCTCCGACATCTCGATGATGGACATCATCACCGATGCGATCACATTTAATATGTATTATGGTGGCAAGAGTGTCTCAGAAATGAAGGCTGCTGGCATTGTTCCCGACAATAAGACCAGGGTTCCTGTTGATGAGAAGACCCCCGTATTCCGTAATATCTTTATCGAGAATGTCGTCTGCAACGGTGCCGGCCGTGCGATGGAGTTTAACGGACTGCCCGAGATGCCTATGGACAATATCCGGCTGAAGAACATCACCATTCGCGCCAAAGAGGATGCCGTGTTCCAGAATGTGACGGAGAATGTGTCAAAGGAGAATGTGAAAATAATAAAGGTCTGCGATTAGCAGACCTTTATTGTGTTTGTGCTTACTTACGAAGACCGAGGGCCTTGATGATAGCACGATAGCGGTTGATGTCCTTGTTGTAGAGGTACTTCAGCAACTTACGGCGCTGACCTACGAGCATGGTCAGAGAACGAGCCGTGTTGTGGTCCTTGTGGTTCTTCTTCAGGTGCTCTGTCAGGTGAGAGATGCGATAACTGAAGAGGGCAATCTGTGCCTCTGCAGAACCGGTGTCCTGAGCGTTCTTGCCATACTGACTGAAGATCTCTTCTTTCTTGGCTTTGTCTAAATACATAATTTTAAGTTGTGATTAATGTTGTTTGCAAATACATCTTTCTGACGCATTTCTGGCCTAATCACCAGCCGGTTTACGTCGTCGGATGCTCCGGATTTTCCGAAATGCGGGCGCAAAGGTACAACTTTTTCCCCAATCCTACAAATATTTCGAAGAAAAGTTGTACCTTTGCAGCCACTTTTTGAAGTTTATAGTTTAAAGTTTATAGTTTATAGACGATGCAGGATATCAGAAATATCGCAATTATTGCGCATGTAGACCATGGTAAGACAACCTTGGTCGATAAGATGATGCTGGCTGGAAATCTCTTCCGTGAGGGACAGAATCTCAGCAATCAGGTGCTCGACGCTAACGATCTTGAACGAGAGCGTGGCATCACCATTCTCTCCAAGAACGTGAGTATTAATTGGAAAGGAGTTAAAATCAATATCATAGATACGCCGGGACACTCCGATTTCGGAGGCGAGGTAGAGCGTGTGCTGAATATGGCCGATGGCTGTCTGTTGCTTGTAGACGCCTTCGAGGGTCCGATGCCCCAGACACGGTTCGTACTGCAGAAGGCTCTTCAGATAGGCCTCAAACCTATCGTCGTGGTGAACAAGGTGGACAAGCCCAACTGCCGCCCAGAGGAGGTCTATGAGATGGTGTTCGACCTGATGTTCTCGCTCAATGCCACAGAGGATCAGTTGGATTTCCCCGTGGTGTATGGCTCGGCCAAGAACGGCTGGATGGGTGAGGATTGGAAGACACCTACAGATAATATCACCTATCTGCTCGATAAGATCGTGGAGGTCATCCCCGCTCCGCAGCAGATAGAGGGTACGCCGCAGATGCTCATCACCTCGCTCGACTACTCGAGTTATCAGGGCCGTATCGCCGTGGGCCGTGTGCATCGCGGACAGTTGAAAGATGGCATGCAGGTGACCATTGCCCATCGCGACGGGAGGATGGAGAAGACGAAGATCAAGGAACTGCATACGTTTGAGGGCATGGGCCATGTGCGCACCGACAGTGTGGATTGTGGTGATATCTGTGCTGTCATCGGACTGGAGAAGTTTGAGATCGGTGATACGCTCTGCGACCTGGAGAATCCAGAGCCGCTGGCACCGATTGCTATCGACGAACCGACGATGTCGATGCTGTTTACCATCAACGACTCACCGTTCTTCGGCAAAGAAGGCAAGTTTGTGACATCGCGTCATATCAACGATCGTCTGGAAAAGGAACTGGAGAAGAACCTTGCCTTGCGTGTCGAGCCATTCGAGGATTCTACGGATAAGTGGGTCGTCTCAGGACGTGGCGTGCTCCACCTTTCTGTCCTTGTCGAGACCATGCGTCGTGAGGGCTATGAACTGCAGGTAGGACAGCCACAGGTGATCTATAAGGAAATCGACGGCAAGAAGTGCGAGCCTATCGAGGAACTGACCATCAACGTGCCAGAGGAATTCTCGTCGAAGATGATTGATATGGTGACACGCCGTAAAGGTGAGATGACCTCGATGGACAATCAGGGGGAGCGTGTGAATATCGAGTTCGATATTCCATCGCGTGGTATTATCGGTCTGCGCACTAACGTATTGACGGCTTCTCAGGGCGAGGCTATCATGGCTCATCGCTTTAAGGAGTATCAACCTTATAAGGGTGAGATAGAGCGTCGTGTCAATGGTTCGATGATCTCTATGGACACGGGTAACGCCTTTGCCTATGCCATTGACAAACTGCAGGATCGTGGAAAGTTCTTTATCGATCCAGGCGAAGATGTCTATGCCGGACAGGTGGTAGGTGAGCATGTTCACGACAATGATCTTGTGGTGAATGTCTGCAAGGCCAAGCAGTTGACCAATGTGCGTGCGTCGGGTACCGACGAGAAGGCGCGCATCATCCCGAAGACGGTGATGAGTCTGGAGGAGTGCCTGGAGTATATCAAGCAGGACGAACTCGTGGAGGTGACGCCCAAGTCGATGCGTATGCGAAAGACCATCCTCGACCACGATCAGCGTAAGAAAGCCGCGATTAAGAAGGATTGAAGATTGAAATCATAAAACTTAATGCGACTCGACGGATGTGGCCGATTCCATGGGCGACAATAAGAGTGGTGCCCAGCCTCGCGAGGCTGGGGATTCTTGTTTCTATGCGTCGGCGAAGACCTTGCCGTCGTCGAGGGTAATCTGCAGTTTGGTGTACTCACTGTGGAAATCGTTCTGCAGACGATTGAGATAGCGGGCACTCTCCCACTTGCACATAGGGAGGTCGTGAAGCAGATAGTTGCCACAGGCCTCAGGACGTGTAGCAGGTACCTCGTTTTGTGTGAGAATCCACTTCAGGCACTCGATGGTCAGGCGCCGCATATCCTCTACAGTGTAAGAACCCGTCATGATGATATACATGCCCGTGAGGCATCCCATAGGGCCAACGTAGACCACATCCTCCTTTGCCTCTGAGTTGCGGAACCAGGTGGCCATCAGGTGCTCCATACTATGCATGGCAGCAGGGGCTACGGCAGGCTCTTTATTAGGCTCGGTGATGCGCAGATCGAAAGTGGTGAAACCTTTATCCTCGCGCGAAACATAGATACCCGGCTTCAACTGGGTATGATCGATGGTGAAACTTTGTATGACTTCCATTTCCTTATCTATAAAATGTCAACTGTCAACAATAAACTATCAACTATCAACTATAAACAATAAACTATCAACTTTCCCCCGCCATTACAGGCTCTCGATGAATGTCTTAGTGACGTGGAAAGAGTTCTCAGCGATGGTGTCCCAGAAATTATGATACTGCGAGGCATCCGTGTCGCGAAGGGGAATGTCGCTGATTACCCGGAATGAGATAAACGGCACTTTATAGATATGGCACACCTGGGCAATGGCGCAACTCTCCATGTCGACAGCCTTGGCCTCCGGGAAGTGTTCTATGATCTCGCCCATCTTTTCCTTGGAATCGACAAACCAGTCGCCAGTGACGATGAGCCCTGGCTTCGCGCCTGTCAGTTTTGCTTTCTCCAGCAGATAAGGGTCAGCCTTGTAACGGGCAGGCAGACCTTGCACTTGTCCATAGACGGTGGAGTCGTCGATGGCCTTGCCGCAATACACATCGTGGTAGGTCAGTTCCGAACTCACCACCACATCTTGCAGATTGATATCATCGCCATTGCCGCCGGCACAACCGGAGGAGATGATGCAGTCGGGCTTGTACTGACGGATCATCTCAACTGCCTGTATGGCAGCGTTGACGGTGGCAATCCCACTCTTCTGCAGAATCACCTTGTCTTCTGGAAATAATGGACGGAGTTGCCTGAGTTCCTTGTCCATTGCTACAATCATTCCGATTTTCATATTTACCTTTTTATTATTTTACTTTTTCACCTTTCTCTGTCTGACGGCCTCGTACATCAGGATGGCAGCGCTGACGCTGACATTGAGTGAATCGAGGCGCCCCAGCATGGGGATGCGGATATGAGCATCGGCAGCCTCGCGCCACTGTTGGGTAAGTCCTGTGGATTCCGTTCCCATCACGATGGCTGTCGCCTGTCGCATGTCGTAGTCGTAATACTCATACGAGTCCTGTAATTGCGCTGTCAGGATACGAATGTGGCGCTCCTTCAGGAAACGGATGCACTCCTCAGAGGTGCAGACGGCCACAGGCACACTGAACACACCGCCGATGCTGGCTCTGATGAGGTTGGGATTATAGAGGTCTGTCAGCGGATCGCACACCATGACGGCATCCACCCCAGCAGCCTCTGCCGTGCGCAGGATGGCCCCCAGGTTACCAGGCTTCTCCACACGCTCGAGGACGATGATGAGAGGCGAGTGAAGAGAGAATCTTTCGTGGAGCGTGGAGTGTGGAGCGAGGAGTGAGAATAGACGATGGTCTTTCACCTTGACGACGGCCATAAGGCCTTCTGTGCTTCCTCGATACGCCATCTTCTCATACACCTGACGGCTCACGATGGTCGCAGGGTAATCAACTGTCAACTGTAAACCGTCAACTGTCAACTGTAAACCGTCAACTATAAACAATTCCACCACCTCATACCCACACTCTATGCAATGCTCAATTTCACGCCGACCCTCCACCACGAAGAGACCTTCCTTACGGCGGAGTGACGATTTCTGCTGTAAGGCCACGACATGCTTGATGTGGGCATTCTGCGGGCTAGTGATGATATTTTCTTCCATAATCGCTGCAAAGGTACGAAATAATCATGAATTATACTTCATTATTCGTGATTTTTAATTTCTATGATGATAAAGAAGGGTGTAACATACCCTTCCATCAAGTTTCATCAGTAGAATGTAGGGAGAAATACAATTTCTGAAGATTCCTGCATAATATCTGCAAATATGTTTTGATATTCGCATAATAATGTGTAATTTTGTCCTTGAAAACAAAAAACATGTTGTGAACATTCTATGACGTTATTAATATGACTACAATGATGAGGACAAATAACTATGGTTATTTCATAAAAGCGTGCTTCCTTTCGTTGGCACTGTCTGTGAGCGGTGCAATACATGCTGCCGACGACGATGAGATCATCGAGTTTCAGGGCGACCGCTATGTGATTCATGTAGACAGGATGAATCCAGACGGTGAGATGACCTTGATGGACGTGCTGAACACCTGTCCCGAATTTCTGTCCATCAACGGCAAGAAGATTGACCAGGATTATAAACTGCGTACCGACAACATCGATCTCGTCATGGATGCCGAATCGTTCTTAACCCATGTGAAGGCCTGAGAGATAGACCATATCCAGATTTGCAGCAACACCTCTGTGGCAAAGGCGGTGAACGGCACGAAAGGGGTGATAGACATCTATTATCGCGACGATGTCAAGACCGACGGCAGGAGCACAATGTGAACACCTGAACCATGTCACTACCCAAATGCCATACGCCCTGACGGCGGCCTTCGTGTCGTTCTTCACGTTCCTTGTGGCTGGCTTCACGAAGAGTGCGCTGATATCTCTCGCGTTCGGCATCGTGGCGCTGTTTCTGCAACTGATGTTCTTCCGCCACAGGCATCTCATCCGCCATAATCAGGGAAATTGAATAAAAAGTCCTCTGACGACGCAGATTCTGCAGATGATTGATGTTTTTTTTCAAGTAATCTGCATAATCTGCGTTTTATTTTGTAATTTTGCACGCAGAATTAATAGACTGTAAGTTATGACATTATTAAAGAAATGCCTGCCCGACGTGTTGGCAGTGCTGTTGTTTGCCGTTCTGGCCTTTGCCTATTTCTTCCCGGCTGATATCGAGGGGCGCATCCTCTATCGGCATGATGCCTCTGCTGGCCGTGGGGCAGGGCAGGAGGGTATTGAGTATCGTGAGAAGACGGGTGAGCGTACCCGTTGGACGAACGCCCTCTTCAGTGGTATGCCGACGTATCAGATGTCACCGTCGTATGGCTCTACGGAAGTTCTGTCGAAGGCTGCCGATGCCTATCACCTCTGGCTGCCGGAGAATGTGTGGTACGTGTTTGCCTATCTCCTGGGCTTCTATATCCTGCTGCGTGCGTTCGACTTCCGTCAGCACCTGGCCGCCTTGGGATCAATCCTCTGGGCCTTCTCCACCTATTTCCTCATCATCATCGCTGCAGGACACATTTGGAAGGTGTGGGCGCTGGCCTATCTGCCACCGTTGATCGCAGGTCTGGTCCTGGCCTATAGAGGGAAGTATCTCTGGGGATTGCTGGTGACGGCAGTCTTTACGGCTTTTGAGATCAATGCGAACCACGTGCAGATGACCTATTACTATCTGTTTGTCATCTTCTTCCTCGTCATTGCCTGGCTGGTGGATGCCGTCAGGAAACATGAATTGGAACGCTTCCTGAAGGCGACGGCTGTCTGTGTGGCGGGTGCTGCCATCGGCGTGTGCATCAACCTCTCCAACCTCTACCACACCTGGCAATATAGCCAGGAGTCGATGCGTGGCAAGAGTGAACTGGTGAAGGCCAATAGTGCTAATCAGACGAACAGCGGACTGGAGCGTGACTACATCACCCAGTGGAGTTATGGCATTGGTGAGACGTGGACGTTGCTGATCCCGAATACGAAGGGTGGGGCGTCGATACCTCTGAGCATGAATGAGACAGCGATGGCCAAGGCCGATCCCAATTATACGAGCATCTATCAGCAGATAGGTCAGTACTGGGGTGAACAGCCAGGCACATCCGGCCCCGTCTATGTGGGTGCTTTCGTGATGATGCTCTTCATCCTGGGCCTGTTCATCGTCAAGGGACCGGTGAAGTGGGCCTTATTAGCCGCTACCATCCTCTCGATCATGCTCTCGTGGGGAAAGAACTTCATGGGCCTGACCGATTTTTTCATCGACTATGTGCCCATGTATGCGAAGTTCCGTACCGTGGCCTCGATCCTTGTGATCGCCGAGTTTACCATTCCCCTCCTCGCCATGCTGGCGCTGAGGGAATTGTTTACAGTTTACAGTTCAAGTTCTTGCGACTCTGCAGTAGCAAGCGGCAAAGCCGAGCGTAAAGATTATACTAAAGGTTCAGAAGGGCTTTCCGGCAAATCACCTGTAAACCGTCAACAGTCAACTGTAAACAAATATCTCCTTATTTCCTTCTTGCTCACCGGCGGCATCTGTATGCTGATGTCTCTCTTCCCCTCCATGTTCTTCGACAGTTTCATCTCGACGAGTGAGATGAGCGCCTTGAAGAGTTTGCCCGCAGAGCATGTGGGTCCGTTGATGGCGAACCTGACAGAGATGCGTCAGGCGATGTTCACCAGCGACTGCCTGCGCTCGTTCTATATCATCCTGGTGGGTACGGGTATCCTTCTGGCATGCTTCTATGGCAAACTCAAAAAGGAGTATGCTGTCGGCATCATTCTCGTGCTTTGTCTGGTTGACCTGTGGACGGTGAACAAGCGTTATCTCAACGATGAGATGTTCGTGCCGAAGTCGGAGCGTGAGGCTCCGCAACAGAAGACGCAGACGGACGAACTGATCCTGCGTGACCAGAGTCTCGACTATCGTGTGCTGAACCTCGCCTCGAACACATTCAATGAGAACGAGACTAGTTACTATCATAAGAGTATTGGTGGCTATCATGCTGCCAAACTGCGCCGGTATCAGGAACTCATAGAGCGCCATATCAGTCCAGAGATGCAACGCCTCTACAGGGCTGTCTCAGAGGCAGGCGGAGATATGACACAGGTCAATGGAGACAGTATCTATCCAGTGCTTAACATGCTGAATGCCAAGTATTTCATTCTTCCCTTGGAGGGTGGACAGACGGTGCCTGTACAGAATCCGTATGTTTATGGCAATGCCTGGTTCGTCGACCAACTCCGATATGTGGACAATGCCAATCAGGAGATGGATGCCTTAGGACAGATTAACCTGCGTCACGAGGCGGTGGCCGATGCGAAGTTCAAGGCTCAGTTGGGTAAGGCCGTCGAGCAGGATACTGCCAGCGTGGCCGTCATCACTGCCTACGAGCCTAACCGTCTGACTTATGATGTGAACTCAGGCAAGGGCGGTGTGCTGGTCTTCTCGGAGATCTACTATCCGGGCTGGACCGCTACTGTCGATGGTGAGCCCGTTGAACTTGGCCGCGTGGACTATGTACTCCGTGCCCTAAATGTGAAGCCTGGCCGTCATGAGGTGGTGCTCTCCTTCTTCCCGAAGTCTGTCAACACCACCGAGACCATCGCCTACGTCTCCTACCTGATCCTGTTCCTTGTGGTCATTGGAACTGTCTATTTGGAATACCGCCGTCGCAAAGTGAAAATGTAATCATAGATTTCGAATTTCAAATTGAAAAAACTTCTGTCTTTGCCCCCGAATCTGGTGGAGGCCTTTCATGAGGTAACGGGACTCTCCCGTGATGAGTACTTCTGTACCTGTGATCCCGTCGGTCATCGTCTCGGGAGTGGTGGTGGCACCGCCTGGCTCCTCCAGGAAGCGTGGAGTCAAGAATCGAGGAGTGAGGAGTGCGGAGTGAGGAGTGAGAATACTTCTGCCGCAGATTTCTCCCTCCAAGGTAATCTCACTCCACACTCCACACTCCACACTCCTCGAAAAAGTTCCTCATTCGACTCTTGGCTCAGCCAAGAAAAACGCATCCTGATTCATGCCGGTGGACAGAGCAAGCGCCTTCCCAGTTATGCGGTCTCTGGCAAGGTGCTAATGCCCTTGCCTGTGTTCCGTTGGGAACGGGGACAACGCCTCTCGCAAAACCTTCTGAGCGTACAGTTGCCATTATACGAAAAGATGATGGCGATGGCACCCGACAATATCCATACAATGGTGGTCAGCGGCGATGTGCTCATCCGTGCTACCCAACCCCTGCAGCCCATCCCTGAGGCCGATGTCGTCTGTTATGGTCTCTGGCTCGATGCCTCGGTGGCGAAGAATCATGGTGTCTTCGTCAGCAGCCGCCAGACCCCCACTGTCTTGAAGCAGATGCTCCAGAAACCATCTGTCCAGACCCTCACTGACCTCCAGCGCGATCATTTTTACCTCACCGACATCGGCATCTGGCTCCTCTCCGACCGTGCCATCAATCTTCTGATGAAGAAGTGTAATCTCTCACCTCTCACCTCTCGCCTCTCACCTCTAAAGAACTACGACCTCTATTCCGAATTTGGCTGTAGTCTCGGCACAGACCCCACCATCCTCGACGACGAACTCCGACAACTCTCGGTGGCCATCCTCCCCCTGGCTGGTGGCGAGTTCTACCATTTTGGCACGTCACGGGAGATGATCTCTTCGACGCTGAGACTTCAGAATCTCGTGAACGACCAGCGTGAGATCATGCATCTCGACCGCAAGCCACATCCTTCTATCTTCGTGCAGAATACCGTGATGGAGATCCCTTTCACAGAGGAGAACAGTAATATCTGGATTGAAAATAGCCACATTGGCAAGCATTGGCATCTCACCCACGATCACGTCATCACAGGTGTGCCAGAGAACGACTGGGAGATCAGTCTGGCGCCTGGCGAGTGCATCGACGTGGTGCCTGTGGGAGAGAAAGACTACGAGGTGCGTCGCTATCGTATCGATGAACCCCTCAACAGCAACGAACTGGCTGAGCGCGCTAACCTGCGTCGTCTCTTTGCCCAGCGCAAGGCTTTCCGTAGGCAAAACTGGACAGCCCTGGCAGCCAACTGGTGCCACAGTGTCTTCTACCAACTAGACCTGGCTGATGCCGCTTCTGAGTTCCAGAAGGAGAACATCCCTATGCCTCTCCCTCTCCCTCATGAGGCTCCCCTCATGACCCGCATCCACGATGCCATGTTCCGTGGTGACAGCGACAAGGCTTTTGCTTTGCTCCGTAAAGGACTATTGTCGTGGAGTGAGGAGTGTGGAGTGAGGGGTGAGAGTACTCCATCCGCAGATTTCTCCCTCCAAGGTAATCTCACTCCACACTCCACACTCCTCACTCCTCGAAACAACTCCACACTCCTCACTCCTCGAAACAACTCCACACTCCTCACTCCTCGAAAACAGATTGCCGACGATCAGATTGTTTGGGGCCGATCTCCCGTTCGTATCGACATCGCAGGAGGCTGGACTGATACTCCTCCCTACTGTCTCATGGAGGGTGGCAACGTCATCAACCTGGCCATCGAACTGAATGGTCAGCCGCCATTGCAGACCTATATCCGCCCCTCGAAGGAGCCTCGTATCGTGCTCCGCAGCATCGACCTCGGGGCCGTGGAGGTGATCGAGACCACCGAACAGTTGATGGACTTTACCCATGTCGGCTCTCCCTTCTCCATCCCCAAGGCTGCCCTCGTCCTCGCTGGCTTCGGTACCTCCCTCTCGCCTCTAAAATCCCAACTCGAATCCTTCGGCTCTGGCATCGAACTCACCTTGCTCTCTGCCATCCCCGCAGGCAGTGGCCTTGGCACCAGTAGCATCCTCGCTGCCACCGTACTGGGGGCTCTCAATGACTTCTGTGGATTGGGCTGGGACAAGAACGAGATAGGTCATCGTACGCTGATGCTCGAACAGATGCTGACCACAGGTGGCGGTTGGCAGGATCAGTTCGGTGGTGTACTCGGTGGTGTGAAACTTTTGCAGACGGGTAGGGGATTTGAACAGAACCCATCGGTGAGATGGCTGCCCAACGACCTCTGGACACAGCCAGAGTTTCGCCCCTGTCACCTCTTATATTATACAGGTATCACACGAACGGCTAAGCAGATCCTCTCAGAGATAGTCCGGCGGATGTTCCTCAACGATAACGCAGAACTCCGTCTGTTGCGGGAGATGAAGGAACACACGATGGAGATGTATGAGGCCATCCAGCAGAATGACTTCCAGCGAATGGGACTGATGATGCGTAAGACCTGGCTGCAGAACCAGAACCTCGACAGTGGCACGAACCCTCCTGCTGTCGCTGCTCTGACAGCATTCATCGACGATCTCTGTCTAGGCTATAAACTGCCTGGTGCCGGCGGTGGTGGCTACCTCTATATGATTGCCAAGGATCCCGAGGCCGCAGCCCGCATCAAACAAATCCTGTCTGACCATCGTCAGAACCGTAATGCCCGCTTCGTCGATCTCTCCCTCTCTACGACGGGCCTGCAGATTAGCCGCAGTTGACTTTGACTAGACTAGTCATACTAGTTCGACTAGTCTGACTAGTATCCCTAGTCTGAGATCTTGCCTTTGATGAGTTCTCTTAAATACCCGATTTCGCTTTGAAGACGGGCGTTTTCTGATTTGAGTTGGGCTATCTCACGCTACTTGGCTTCTAGAGCGTGCTGCCTATATCATTTGGTCTACGGTGCGATCTCCATATTTGGGTAGGAAACGAGAAGTAAACACGTAGGTCATTTGGTAAAGGACGACCGTCTTCTGGTAGAACCATAATTCTTGCCAGTTCTTTTCCCGCCGAAGCACAGCATCGATCATCGCGGTTGTTTCAGCGGGGTCGTTTGATTCTTTTTGTTGTGTCATAGATATCATATTTAAAGTTAGGATATTTCTCTCGCAGCGCTTGAAGTCGGGCTTGAGTCTGCACTTGGAAACGTTGATATTCCTCCGACTCAGGATGGAAGGGACGATGCGACAAGGCTTGTTTGATGGGGCGCCACTCTTCCATGAATGATTGGGCTTCAGCGCTGAAACACCAGTCGTTCAGCCGCTCCCAGATATAGTCGATGGCCTGTTCTGAGGGGTGCAGCATATCTGCTGCATAGAAACGATAGTCGCGAAGTTCATCCATCAGGATCTCGTAGGCGGGGAAATAGGTGGTTTGGCTAGTCTTACTAGTGATACTAGTCCGACTAGTTTGACTAGTGATACTAGTCTGCCTGGCCGCCAGAAGGAGAGTGGCCTTGGAGAGTTGGCTTTCATGATAGCCATACTTCCGATATCTGATGGGACTGACCGTCAAAACCACCTGCACCTCGGGATTGTTTCCTCTGAGCAGTTCGACCGTTTCCCTCAGATAATCAGCACATTGGCTCACGGTTAGTTCCTCTTCTTGAAATAACGATGCAGGACGCTTCTCACAGTTGTCGACGATTTCTCCCGTCTCCTTCAGACGATAGACATGATTCGTCCCCAACGTCAGGAACACAATCCTGGGAATGGCCTGAAGATGCTCTCCTGAAGATTCAGAACACAACAAGCGCTTGATGGTGTGCAGGATACTGGCAGGGTTATACATCGTGCCGAATGGATTGACGATGGCAGGAAACCCGTTCTCTTTGAATCTCCGTCCAATCCCGTCGGCAAAGCACGAACCAACCAACAGCACCTCTTCACAGGGGTTGATCTCAAAAGAGGCATGTGGTATTTCTACAATCGTTCTGAATTCCATCTTGACCAAATATACTGCAAAGATAGTGTAAAAAAGGATAAATACAAAGAAAAAAAATAAATATGTAACTTAATTCGGTCTTTTTTACTAATTTTGCAGTCCAAATCATTGAATATTGATAATTGAAGATTGAACATGAAATACAGTATTGAGAAAGTGGCGACGCTGATTGGTGCGCGTCGTTATGGTAACAGTGAAGGACAGATTCGTTGGCTGCTGACCGACAGCCGTAGCCTTTGTTTCCCGGAAGAGACACTTTTCTTTGCTCTGTCATCTGCCCGCAACGATGGCCATAAATACATCTCCGACCTCTATCGCCGTGGAGTCCGTAACTTCGTCGTAGAGAACAAATCTCTTACCTCTCACCTCTCCCCCCTTACCTCTTACAAAGATGCCAATTTCCTGATTGTTCCCTCGCCCTTGGCTGCCTTGCAGCGCCTGGCCGAGCGTCACCGCGATGAGTTCGACATCCCTATAGTAGGTATCACGGGCTCCAACGGTAAGACGATGGTTAAGGAGTGGCTCTACCAGTTGCTGTTGCCTTCACAGAAGATTGTGCGTTCGCCCCGCAGTTATAACTCCCAGATTGGCGTACCCCTCTCTGTATGGCTGCTGAACGAGCAGACGGAGGTCGGCATCTTCGAGGCCGGCATCAGCCAGCCAGGAGAGATGTCTGCCCTGCGTGACATCATCCAACCCACCATCGGCGTACTCACCAGTCTGGGCCCTGCCCATCAGGAGAATTTCCGCTCGATGGAGGAGAAGTGCATGGAGAAACTCGAACTGATGCACGACACGGAGGCGATGGTCTACTGCTCCGACAACGACATCGTGAGCCGTTGCATCCGTCGCATGCAGTACAAGGGCGAGAAGATGGCCTGGTCGCAGTGCGATGAGAATGTCGCTTTCTTCGTGAAGAACGTGGAGCGGGGTAAGGACCATGCCACTTCCACTAGGATCACCTATATATATAAAGATGAGGAGAATACCTACACCATCCCCTTCATCGACGAGGCCTCCATCGAGAATTCCATTACCTGTGCTGCCGTAGCCCTTCATCTAGGACTCACGCCATCCCAACTTGCTGATCGCATGCCCCGTCTCGAACCCGTTGCCATGCGTCTGGAGGTAAAACAGGGCCAGCACGGCTGCATCCTCATCAACGACTCCTACAACAGCGACATCAACTCCCTCGACATCGCCCTCGACTTCATGTGCCGTCGGGGGAATGAGGATACGGGAGTGCGTGGACGCGAGAATACTCCTGAGGCAGAAAGTAATCTCATAACCCCGCCCTCCCGTACCCCCGCTCTCCCGAAAACCATTGTCTTAAGCGATATTTTCCAGACAGGCTCCTCCCCCGAAGTCCTCTACACCCAGGTCTCTGACCTCTGCGTGAAGCGGGGCATCGACAAGTTTATCGGCATTGGCCCTGAACTCTCTGCCCAGGCAGACCGGATCCATATCGCCGACAAACAGTTCTTTGCCGATGTGAACCATTTCCTGGCCTCTGACGCCTTCAACGACCTGCACGACGAACTTATTCTCCTGAAGGGTGCCCGTCCGTTCGGTTTCGACCGGATCACCGAGCAATTGGAGCAGAAGGTTCATGAGACCATCCTCGAGGTCAACCTCAACGCCGTGGTTGAGAACCTGAACTACTTCCGCTCCTTCCTCAGGCCCGAGACGAAGATGGTCTGCATGATCAAGGCTGATGCCTACGGGGCTGGGGCCGTGGAGATTGCCAAGACGCTGCAGGACCACCGTGTGGACTATCTTGCCGTGGCCGTGGCCGACGAGGGTGTCACCCTTCGCAAGGCTGGCATCACCGCCAATATCATGATTATGAACCCCGAGATGACGGCCTTTAAGACCATGTTCGACTATGATCTGGAACCCGAAGTCTACTCCTTCCGTCTGATGGATGCCCTCGTCAAGGCAGCCCGTAAGGAGGGTATCACAGGCTGGCCTGTTCACATCAAACTCGACACGGGCATGCACCGTCTTGGCTTCGACCCCATCCACGATATCGACGAGGTAATCGACCGTTTGAAGCATCAGAACGCCATCATCCCCCGTTCGGTGTTCAGCCATTTCGTAGGTTCCGACAGCGACGACTTCGATGACTTCTCTGCCCGTCAGTTCGAACTCTTCGAACAGGGCAGTCAGAAACTTCAGTCTGCCTTCTCCCACAAGATCCTCCGCCATATGGACAATTCCGCCGGCATCGAGCACTTCCCAGAGCGCCAGTTGGATATGTGTCGCCTCGGCCTGGGATTATACGGTGTTGAACCGTATAATAAGTTTACAGTTGACAGTTTACAGTTTACAGATGATAATACCAGCGGATCACAAGGGTTTGCCAGCAAATCAACTGTAAACAGTAAACCGTCAACTGTTAACAAATTAAGGTGCGTTAGCACCTTAAAAACCACCATCCTCCAACTCCGCCATGTCCCTGCAGGCGACACCGTAGGCTACAGCCGCAAGGGCAAGATCGAGCGCGACTCGGTGATTGCCGCTATTCCTATCGGCTATGCCGACGGTCTTAACCGTCATCTTGGCAACCGTCATGGCTACTGTCTGGTACATGGTCAGAAGGCTGAGTACGTGGGTAATATCTGCATGGACGTAGCGATGATCGATGTCACCGACATTCCCTGTCAGGAGGGCGATCAGGTAGAGATTTTCGGTGAGCATCTGCCCGTCACCGTCCTCAGCGACATCATCGACACCATCCCCTATGAGGTCCTCACGGCAGTCTCCAACCGTGTCAAGCGTGTCTATTTCCAGGATTAATAAGAAGATTTATAAAAGAAGGCTCGCTAGCAAGCCTTCTTTTATTTGGTAATGATTCGGTAGTTCCCACTGAGATGCATAAAGGCGAAGAGCCTTAATAATCCATCGTAGTAGGCATCGAAATAGCCATCCTCGAAGGGCTCGTGCTTCGCATTCCAGAGGGCATCGACGAACGCTTTGCTCTTGTCGTGGCTGCAGAGCATCGAGGCGGCTGCCGTGGTAGCCACGAGGCCGATGCTGTGGCGCAGTTTGCGGAAACCGCCAGCCTGCAGGATCTCATCGCCCTCGGGCAGGGTGCCGTCAGTACGGTACTGGTCGACGAAGGTGTCGACACCTTGCGAGTAGAAGAAGTTCTGGATGGTCTCACCATACTGGCGCTGCCACTCGCCGTCGGCACAACTCCACTCGTAGTCGAGGGTGATGTTCATCGGCACGCGCCAGGAGTCGTAACGGAAGTTGTTGCTGCCATTACGGCGCGGGGTCCCCTGCGGACGCTGCGGCATGCCCGGGAAACGGGGCATCTGCATCTCGCTGCCGTCGTACTGGCTCATGTCGGGGTTAAGACCTGTCTGCGGGTTTATGGCCTTGTGCAGGTATTCACGACTCTTCTTGGCGCACTCGAGCCAATACTCAGAACGCCCGTCATCGGCCCATTTCGCCCATACCTCATAGAAAGCGGGGATATGATAACTGGGATCGGTATAGCGCTGCCCGAAACCGTCGGGGGTGAAGGTGATGAGTTGCGTCTCGGGATCGATGAGATACATCTTCTGAGGACCAGTCTGCTGGGGACCAAAGGCTGGCATTCCGGCGGGACGAGGCTCGGGCTCATACTCCTTCGGCTGGATGCAGTTGAGGATGTGCTGCGCCTCGGCCTTGTAGTTGATGCCCGTGTCGTTGCCCCAACGGTTGGAGGCGAAGAGGAGGGCGGTAATGAAATAGAGTTCGCCGTCGCTGGCAGCACCCTGGGCATTGCGGGTGCCGTCGGTCTTACAACTCCAGGCGAAGTAGCCCTCGCGGATGCCGTCCTGGTGCTGCATGTATTTCTTGGCCCATCGCCACAGACGGTCGAAGATGTCCTTCTCTCCGAACTGTACGGCAATCATCAGACCATACGACATACCTTCGGTACGGGCATCGTGGTTCTTCACGTCGGAGACATAGCCCATGGAGTCGCCCACCTCGAAGTATACCTTGTTGGGGCCACGGAACACATCGTTGAACACTTCCTTCAGTTTTGCGTCGACATCGGCCTGACTGTAGCCCATCTCGACCAAGAGGTTACGGTACTGGCCTGTCTCGAACGCACCCTTCTTCCAAGGGGTGAGGGCCATGGCTGTGGCTGATACCATCATCAGTAATGCTAGAATAGTTGATTTCTTCATCATGAATAAGTTTAGTACGTCGGCAAAGGTAGTTATTTTTCGTGTAACAGCCAAACTTTTTGGGGGTATTTATCTTTCGTCCTTCCAATTTTGCAAACGATAACGTAAAAAAGATGGTGATAGTTGATGAGTATTTCCGTTTTTATTTGTATCTTTGCAGTCGATAAGCGCTAAAACAAACTTAAATATCGATAGTTAGAACAAATGGAACAAGTTTTCAGTTACATTATCAGCCTGGGTGCATCGGTGATGATGCCTATCCTCTTTACCATCATCGGCCTGTGCATCGGCATGAAGTTCGGCAAGTCGCTTAAGAGCGGCCTTTATGTGGGCGTCGGATTCGTGGGACTTGGCATTGTGACTGCCCTGCTGACGAACAACTTCGGCAGCCCGCTGAGTGAGATCTCGCGTCTTTACGACCTGCAACTCGGCGTGTTCGACATGGGCTGGCCTGCCGCTGCTGCTGTGGCCTATAATACGGCGGTCGGCGCGCTGATCATCCCCATCTGCCTGGGCGTGAACTTCCTGTTGCTGATAACAAAATGTACACGCACGGTGAATATCGACCTGTGGAACTACTGGCATTTTGCCTTTATCGGTGCGGTGGCATATTTCGTGATGGACCAGTCGCTGGCCTGGGGCTATTTTGCCGCCATCGTGTGTTACATTAATACATTGGTGATGGCCGACCTGACAGCCTCGAAGTTCCAGGGTTACTACGACGATATGGACGGCATATCCATCCCACAGCCTTTCTGCCAGAGTTTCACGGCCTTTGCCATCGGCATCAACTGGCTGCTCGACAAGATCCCCGGATTCTCGAAACTCGACATCGATGCCGAGGGGCTGAAGAAAAAGTTCGGCGTGCTGGGAGAACCTATTGTTCTGGGTGTGATTGTCGGTGCGCTGATTGGTGCTGTGGCACAGTTGGATATCAAAAAAGTACTCTTCTTAGGTGTGACGATGGGTGCCGTGATGGAACTGATACCGCGAATCACGAAACTGTTCATCGACGGCCTGAAACCGATTGCCGAGAAGACACAGGAGGTGGTACAGAAGAAGTGGGCTGGCAAGAAGGTGTATATCGGTATGTCGCCAGCACTGGTGATCGGTCATCCTACGACCCTGGTGGCCTCGCTGATACTTATTCCGCTGGCGCTGCTGATGGCTGTGGCCCTGCCTGGCAATGAGTTCCTGCCCCTGGCATCGCTCGCTGGTATGTTCTATGTGTTCGTGATGGTGCTGCCCTATACGAAGGGTAATGTGGTGAAGACACTGATTGTCGGCATTGTGGCCGTCGGCATCGGCCTGTGGTTCGTCACCGATATGGCTCCTGCCTTCACACAGGCGGCCCAGACGGTGTATGCCCAGACACAGGATCCCGCAGCCAAGATCCCTGAGGGCTTCCAGGCTGGAGCGCTCGACTTCGCATCGAGTCTCTTCGGCTGGGTCATCTACAAATGTGTGAACAATCTGGCTTATGTCGGCGCCGGACTTCTGACATTAATTACCATCGCCATGGTCGTATGGAACCGCCAGCGTATTGTCGCTGATGAAGGTTGTGTTAAGTGAGAACAGATCTAAGTTTGCATGAACTATGCTGAACGTAAGTTAGTTCGTGTGAAACATCAAAAAAGAATAATCAGAACTAAAAGAATATAACAATGAAGAAATCGATTTTGACTTTAATGCTTATGGGTAATTTGACGATGGGTTTCGGCCAGCAGAACGTGAATTTCCAGACGGCCTGTCATCCTGAGGATGTGAAGCACTACGACACGAAGACACTACGTGAGCGCTTCGTGATGGAGAAGGTGATGGTGGCCGACGAGATCAACCTGACTTATTCGCACTACGACCGTTTCATCTTCGGAGGAGCGATGCCGGTGTCTAAAACCCTCAAACTGGAAAACTTCCTTGAACTGGGCCTCGACGTGGATCCCGGCATCAAAGAGAAGTACTTCCTCTACAACCGTGAGATCGGTATTGTGAACTGCGGTCAGGGCGACGGCGTGGTGATTGTCGATGGCAAGGAATACGCCCTCTCTCCGAAGGAGGCACTCTACATCGGTCGCGGCCATATCGGTAAGGACCAGGATGTGAACAAAGAGGTGCTCTTCCGTTCGAAGGATCCGAAGAATCCTGCTAAGTTCTACTTGAACTCTGCCACGGCTCACCAGCATTACAAGACCCAGTGGATTACCCTCGACGGTCGTAAGGGCTCGCTGAAGGCTGCCGTCTGGGGACCTGTAGGCTCCCTGGAGGAGTGTAACAACCGCACGGTGTATAAACTGATCGTGAACGATGTGCTGGAGGAGGGACCCTGTCAGTTGCAGTTAGGCCTGACTCAGTTGAATCCCGGTGCCGCTTGGAACACGATGCCTCCTCACACTCATGGTCGTCGAATCGAGGCTTATTACTATTTCAACCTCCCCGCAGAGCAGACCATCGCCCACATCATGGGAGAGCCTCAGGAGAGTCGCGTCGTATGGCTGCACAATGAGCAGGCTATCATGTCACCTGAATGGAGCATGCATGCTGCTGCCGGCACTTATTATTATACCTTCATCTGGGGTATGGCTGGTGAGAACCTTTATTATAATGACAAAGACAACATTCCCGTCATCGATATAAAATGAACGTATAGAAACATACAAAAATAAAGAATATGGCTCCTGTACAAACAACAAAGATGTCCAACTTCCGCTGGGTCATCTGTGCGTTGCTTTTCCTGGCAACCACTATTAACTACATGGACCGTCAGGTCTTGTCTCTAACATGGAAGGACTTCATCGCCCCGGAGTTCCATTGGACAGACGGTGACTATGGTACGATTACCGGTATGTTCTCTCTGTTCTATGCCATCGCGAACCTCTTCGCCGGAAAGTTTATCGACTGGATGGGTACGAAGAAGGGTTACCTTATTGCCATCTTCGTCTGGTCGTTAGGTGCTGTGCTGCATGCGGGCTGTGGCTGGGTGGCCATGACTGTCGAGGGCTACGACTCTATCGAGGCTCTGCGTTTGGTACAGGCTGGCAGTGATGCTGCCGTCGCCATCGCCACGATCTCCGTATGGCTCTTCTTGAGTTGCCGCCTGATCCTGGCTGTCGGTGAGGCAGGAAACTTCCCCGCTGCCATCAAGGCAACCGCCGAGTACTTCCCGAAGAAAGACCGTGCCTTCAGTACTTCTATCTTCAACAGCGGTGCTTCTGTGGGTGCCCTTGCCGCTCCTGCCACCATTCCCCTGTTGGCTCGTGCATGGGGTTGGGAGATGGCGTTCATCATCATCGGTTGTCTGGGCTTCATCTGGATGGGCCTGTGGATGTGGCTCTATGAGAAGCCCCGTCATAACAAACGTGTCAACCAGGCTGAGTTGAACTATATCGAGCAGGACGCAGATCTGGCTGAGGTGCAGGACCGTGCAGCCGTGAAGGAGGAGAAGACGATACCTTTCTTCCAGTGCTTCAAGTACAAGCAGACCTGGTCGTTCCTCGTAGGTAAGTTCATGACCGACGGTGTGTGGTGGTTCTTCCTGTTCTGGGCGCCTGCCTATTTCAGCGACCAGTATGGCTATACCTCCGACTCAACGATGGGTATCCTGTTGATCTTCACACTCTATGCCATCGTGACCATTCTCTCTATCGGTGGTGGCTATCTGCCAACGTATTTCGTCGACAAGAAGGGCATGAATCCGTATTTAGGCCGTATGCGTGCCATGCTGATCTTCGCCTGCTTCCCTGTGTTGGGACTCTTCGCCCAGCCTCTTGGTGCCTATAGCGCCTGGTGGCCTGCCATCCTGATTGGTCTGCTCGGTGCAGGGCATCAGGCATGGAGTGCCAACCTGTTCTCGACCATTGGCGATATGTTCCCCAAGTCGACCATCGGTACGATTGTCGGTTTAGGTACGATGGCTGGTGGTATCGGTTCGATGAGCATTAACCTCGGTTCTGGCCGGTTCTTCGACTGGGCAGCCGAGCAGGGCGCAAACTTCACGTTCTTCGGCTTCGAGGGTAAGCCTGCAGCCTATATGGTGGTGTTCTGCATCTGTGCTGTGGCCTACCTCATCGGCTGGTGTATCATGAAGGCACTTGTGCCGAAGTATAAGCCCATTGTGGTGGAGTGATGTTTTGTTTACAGTTTACGGTTTACAGTTTACAGATGAATACCTTGCACGCCCTTATGACTGCCTATAGAAGTAATCATCTGTAAACTGTAAACCGTAAACTGTAAACTAAATAAATCCTCTTAATATCGTATACGGCAGGAAGCCTTGGCGGACGAGGGTGGCGATGAGGGTTTGCGACATCGCCTCGTTGTCCTTCCGGGTATAACGGATGTCTGTGAAGACTTGCGCCAGCGTCTCTTTGTGATTGATGCGAACAAAGTGGCGGTTCTCTTCGAGTTCCTCTTTATATTTATAATAGGTGTCGATGTCCTGGCCCAGATAATCGTTGTAGGTCTCCTGGTGGACGAAACTCTCTAGAGGGAGACGGTCTGAGAGGGAGGGCTCCTCAGCAGGCCAACCTACGGTAAGGGTTGCAACAGGCATCACGAGTTTCGGCAGTTGCAGGATATCGATGATCTGTTGCGGCTGATAGACGGTCGTACCGAGGTAACAATAGCCGAGTCCCTCCTCGTCCATGAGGTTACAGAGGGTCTGGGTATAGAGCAAGGCATCGGTAGTAGCATTGATAAACGAGAGAAAGTTGTCGTAGCCGGGTACGGCGTTGCGACATTGGGCCCAGAAACTGGTGCGGTTGAAGTCGGCACAGATGGTCAGCACCACGGGAGCCTCCTTCACCATCGGCTGGTTGAAGTGAGCAGGTGCCAGCCTCTCTTTCATCTCTTTCGAGCGGGTGATGATGACACTGTATAATTGCAGATTACCCATGGTCTGGGTACGTGAAGCCTCCGTAATCAGACGGTTGAGCAGTTCTTCGCTCACGTCCTGATCCGTGTACTTGCGGATAGTTCTTCTTGTCAGTAAATTCTTCATTATAATACGGTTTTATGGCACAAAGGTAGTGAAAGTTTTCCAAATCGGGACACTTTTAATCAAAAAAACTTGTAAAGTTTCCCAAAATAGAAAAGTTATGTGTACCTTTGCAGCCAGTAAACCATGCTTGTTATGCAAACAGAAACTAAAAAAGAGATGCTTAGGCACATCGCCAGTGCGTTGGTGTCGGTAGCCGCCAAGACCGGAAGTGACCTCTCAGAAGAGAAGATCAGCAGTCTGTTGGAACTGGCATTGAAAGCCCTGCAGCCGGATGATGCTGATAAATTCGCTGTTCTGATAGACCATGCCCTGACCGATACGGCACTGTACCGTCGTCCTGATGTGACGGAGATACGTCCGCAGCAGTTAGAGTGTGATGTGGTGCGATTCCAGAATAATAAGGAAAAGTGGGTGGCACTGGTCGGCTTGCTCGACGGTTACCCCTACGAGATATTCACGGGCCTGCAGGATGATGAGGAAGGTATCATCCTGCCCAAGACGGTGACGAAGGGAAAGATCATCAAACAGGTGAATCCTGACGGAACGAAGCGCTACGACTTCCAGTTCGAGAACAAACGTGGCTACAAGACGACTGTGGAGGGCCTTTCGGAGAAGTTCAATCCAGAGTACTGGAATTATGCCAAACTGATCTCTGGAGTGTTACGCTATCGCATGCCATTGGAGCATGTCGTCCGACTGGTGGGCTCACTCTCTCTGAAGGACGAGAGCATCAACACTTGGAAGACCGGTGTGGAACGAGCCCTGAAGAAATATATCCCTGGTGTCCATGAGGAGGATGAAGAAATGAGTGAAGAGTGAAGATTGAAGAATCATATGTCTTTTTGAAAAACGTCCGCTTCCATGCCTTCCATGGGGTGTTGCCTCAGGAACGACAGGTAGGCGGTGAGTTCCTGCTCAGTCTGCGGGTGGGTTATCCTCTGGCCAAGGCCATGGAGAGTGACGAGATGGGGGATACGCTTAACTATGCGACACTCTTCAATCTTGTCAAACAGGAGATGGACATCCCGTCACAGTTGCTGGAACATGTGTCTGGACGGATTGCCAAAGCCATCATGACAGTATTCCCAGGTGTGACATCCATCGACTTGGAACTGACGAAACAGAATCCTCCGATGGGAGCCGATAGTGACGGAGCCGGGGTGGAAATGCATTGGGAAAGGTGAAGAAGTGGAAAGGTGAATAAATGGTGAGTCATATATATATTATAAATAAGGTGAAGGTGTGGGTGAAAATCATTTTGTTTTTTCACCTTCTTGTCTTTTCTCCTTTAACAATGGATGCTAAGCAGTTCACGCTGGTGATTGATGCCGGACACGGTGGCTTTGATACTGGTGCCATCGGTAAGGGTAAGGTGAAGGAGAAAACGCTGACACTGAGATATGCATTGGCCTTCGGAAAGATGGTCGAACAGAACTGTCCCGACGTGAAGGTCATCTATACCCGCAAGACAGATACCTTTGTGGAACTCTATCGTCGGGCAGAGATTGCCAACAAGAACAAGGCAGACCTCTTTATCTCTATCCATATCAATGCCCTGCCTAAAGGTAAGAGGGCTCATGGCTTCCAGACCTATACCTTAGGAACAAGCAAACGGACCGGAAAGAAGACCGGTGTCTTGGAGAACTTGGAGGTCGCTAAGCGTGAGAACGCTGTCATCTATCTGGAGAAAGACTATAAGCAGACCTATCATGGCTACGATCCGAATTCTCCGGAGAGTAATATCATGTTTGAGTTTATTCAGGACAAGAACATGGAGAACAGCGTAGAACTGGCCAAGTATATGCAGAAGTATGTCTGTCAGGCAACAGGGCGTCAGGATATGGGTGCTCAGCAGGACAATCTGGCGGTGCTCCGTCTGTCGTCGATGCCGGGTTGCCTGGTGGAGTGTGGCTTTATTTCTACCAGTGACGAGGAGGCTTTTATGAACTCCCCGGCTGCTACTGGCATGTATGCCCGTGGCCTGTTCAATGCTTTCTTGGCTTACCGCAAGCGTCATGGTGGTAGTATGTCGATTTCCTACCAACCTGTTCAGGAGGTGAAGCAGACCAAGTCTGAAAAGAAAGCCAAGGTGAAGCCAGAACCTCTGCTTGAGGTGAAGCCAGAGCCGAAGCAGGAACCTCAGCCAGAACCAAAGTTAGAGCCTCAGCCAGACCAGAAGCCTGAGGTCAAACTGGAACCTCAGCTTGAGGCCAAACCTGAACCACAGCCTGAGGTTAAACCGGAGCCTCTGCCCGAGGTTAAGCCGGAACCTCAGCAGGAGGTAACCCCTGAAACTCTGTCGGAGCCTGACGCTGAGGTAGCATCGGCACCGACGGTCATTCCACAGCCTGTTCCTCAGGGACCAGTCTTTAAGGTTCAGATTTTTGCAGGCTCTGCCTTGATAAAAGCAGGTGATGCCCGATTCAAGGGACTTAGCGCCATCGGCTATTATCAGGAGAATGGTCTGTATAAGTACACGGTGGGAGAATCTGCTGACTTCAATGAGATGAATCGGCTGCGGCGCCAGATTTCCGACAAGTTCCCGCAGGCGTTTGTCATAGCCTTTAAGGACGGCGTCAGGATGGATATCAACGAGGCCATCAGAGAATTCAAGAAGAACAGATGATGTGTGTATGGTTTATAGTTTAGAGTTTATAGTTTATAGTCGAAGGTGATGAAGAAATATAATAAGGAAATACAGATTGCACTGGTGGCCATCATAGGCGTTATTGTGCTTTTCTACGGTATGAAGTTCCTCAAGGGCCTGTCCATTTCGTCAGACAGCAACTATTATGTGAAGTTCAAGGATATCAGTGGCTTGTCAGTTTCAAGTCCCGTCTATGCCAATGGCTATAGGGTGGGCGTGGTCGAGGATATCATCTACGATTATGATGGTCAGGATGATATCGTGGCTGTTGTGGGTATCAACAATGAGATGCGTATGCCCAAGGGCACCTCTGCAGACATCGTCAGCGATCTCTTGGGAAACATCAAACTGGAACTGAAACTCGGTGACCGTACTGCCGGCATCCTCACGCCTGGTGACACCATCAGTGGCGGTCAGGAAAAGGGTGCCATGGCCAAGGCTGCAGAAATCATCCCTCAGGTGCAGTCACTGCTGCCCAAACTCGATTCCATCCTTGTCAGTGTCAATGCTATCCTGGCTGATCCTGCCATAGCCAGTTCTCTGCATAACATCGACCAGATTACGGGTAGTCTGACTCAAACATCACGCGATCTGAACCGTCTGACGGCTAGTCTGAACCAACAGATGCCGCAGATGTTGGAAAATGCCGACGGCATGCTGGCCAATGCCAACAACCTGACTCGCCATCTGAACGAGATGGACCTCGCTGCCACCTTGCAGAAGGTAGACAATACCCTGCGGAATGTGGAGCAGATGACGGCCAAGTTGAATAGCGATGAAGGTACTATCGGATTGCTGATGCGTGACCCCGGACTCTATAACAATCTGAATTCGACAATGATGCATGCTGATTCTTTAATGATTGATCTCAAGCAGCATCCGAAACGTTACGTTCATTTCTCAATTTTTGGGAAGAAAGATAAGTAAAATAGATTTTGTCTAAATAGTAGGCCGTTCCTTCCTAGTTGAGGAGAGATGTCTGAAATCCTTTGTCTTCATAGGGCTCTGACAGCATAAAGAGGGTGTGCTCTCTGATGCGCAATTCATTCCTGGAAATTTTTAAGTTTCTGATTTTCAATAGGTTCGTTATTTGCAAATGGCTTTTTTTGATAGATTAGGGCGTGAAACACTCTAACCCCTCAATTTATAGAGAGTTACGCTGATTTGTACAAACATTCGCCCCTTTGGGGGATTTGCATAAATGAAAAAAAAGTGCGACCTTTGCATCGCAATTATAAATCACAAGCCTAAGTCTTGTAATAGAAGAATTAATAAAAAAAGTATAACGCCGAATGAATAACAGTCACAAGGCGCTTTGGGAAGAATGCCTTCATCTGATTGAGGCCAATGTTTCCGAGCAGCAGTATAAAACGTGGTTCGCGCCAATCGTCTTCGAGTCATACTCAGAGGCGGAGCAGACGCTCTTGGTGCAGGTTCCAAGTCCGTACGTGTACGAGTACTTGGAGCAGTACTACGTTGGACTGTTAAGTAAGGTACTTGCACGTGTCTTTGGCACCAGCGTAAAACTGAACTATCGTATTGTGACGGTCAAAGCCCAGCACAATGTGACGACCACCGTCGAGAGCGAAGGTCCTTCGGATATCCAGCAACCGCAGGGTACCAACAAGGCTCCTTCAACACTCGATGCTGTCACACCTCAGCAGTTGAATCCCCAACTTGATGTGAAGAAGACCTTCCAGAACTTTATCGAGGGCGATTCCAACAAACTGCCGCGTACCGTTGGCCTCTCCATAGCAGAGCATCCAGGCAAGAGTACCTTCAATCCCTTCTTCATCTACGGTCCTTCCGGTTGTGGTAAGACCCATCTGATCAACGCTATCGGTGTACGTTGCAAGGAGACCTATCCCCAGAAACGGGTGCTTTATGTCTCTGCACGACTGTTCCAGGTGCAGTTCACGGATTCCGTGCGTCATAACACGACCAATGATTTCATCAACTTCTACCAGTCTATTGATGTGCTGATTGTTGATGACATCCAGGAGTGGATGAACTCTCCCAAGACACTCGACACGTTCTTCCATATCTTTAATCACCTCTTCCGCATGGGCCGGCAGATTATCCTGGCCAGTGACCGCCCCCCTGTCGACCTGCAGGGCATGAAGGACCGTCTGCTTACCCGTTTTGCCTGCGGTCTGATTGCTGAGTTGGAGAAGCCGAACGTGCAACTTTGCGTCGATATTCTCCATGCCAAGTGCCGTCGTGACGGTCTGAAGATTCCTGCAGACGTGATTGATTATATTGCGCAGACTGCCAATGGCAGCGTGCGCGACCTGGAAGGTGTCGTCAACTCGTTGATGGCCTATTCCATTGTCTATAACACGAAAGTGGATATGCGTCTGGCTGAGCGTATTATCAAGCGGGCCGTGAAGGTTGACAACCATCCGCTGACTGTTGATGATATCCTAGAGAAGGTATGCCAGCATTATCATGTCGAGCAGCGTCAGGTATTTAGCAAGAGTCGCAAGCGTGAACTGGTGCAGGTGCGTCAGGTGTCGATGTACTTGGCTCAGAAGTACACAAAGATGCCGGCAGGCCGAATCGGTCAACTCATCGGCAACCGTGACCATTCAACCGTCATCCATAGTTGTAATACCATCGAACAACGGTTGAAGGTCGACAAGTCTTTCTCAGAGGAATTGTCAAGCATTGAGAACTCCTTTAAACTGAAACAGTGATTCTTTTGTTTACAGTTTACGGTTTACGGTTTACAGTTGAATACTTCTATAGGCAGCAGACAGAGCTTGCTTGGTAATCATCTGTAAACTGTAAACCGTAAACTGTAAACGAAAAATTTAGTAAACTATAAACTTATAAACCATAAACTAGAGTGTAACCGAAGCCCCGGCGATGAGCCAACGGCCAGGCTGCTCTACAAGACCGTAGTCGTGATAGCGGGTGTCGAAGAGGTTGTTGCTTTCGACATAAACCTTCCACCTCCGCTCCTGCCAGGTGAGACGGACATCTGCGAGGGTATATGGTTTATAGCCGCAAACCTCACCGTTGAAGTCTGTATAACTGCCCACACGGTCCTGCCATCTCAGGTTCAGGTCGAGTGACAGCCGTTTGATGATTGGTAGCATGGCATGGGCCACCAGTTTGTGGCGCAGGTATTCCAGCGCATATTGCGACACGATGCCTGTCTCTTGTTCCTTGTCCTGGTGAATGTAACTGTATGAGACTTTAAAGCGGCAACGCTGTAGGTTGATTTGCATGTCTGTCTCGAACCCAGTGCTGTTGATGGAGGTGTGGTTAACACTCTCCCATACAGCCTCGCTGCCTTTACTGGTATCCATAATCCAGTCGATCATGTTCCTCCCATGATGATGCCAGAAGGAAGATTGAAAGGTGAAGGGGGTATAGTGGAATGTGAACCCTGCCTCTAGCGCACTCATCTCCTCCGGTTTCAAGTGGGGGTCGGCACTGTAGCCCTGAAGTTTGTAATACATCTCTGTAAATGACGGCATGCGGAGTGAGGTGTTGTAGCTTGCATGGAGGGTCCATCTTGGGTGTGGTCGATAACTGATGTCTACACCGGGATAGATCGACATGTTCATATTGCTCCATGTGTTTTTTACAGCCACAAAACCAGCTGATATTGTCAGATTATTTAGAAGAATATTGTGCTCCAGGTATCCGCTGATGTTCGTCCGGTTTATACCAAGTGTGTAGTCGCGGTCGGTACCACTGATATGATGTGTCTGCGAAAGTGGTTCGCCAAGATTCCCACTGACGAGGTCCTCATTTCGTACCTCTGCACCGAAGGCCGTCCTGTTCATGATGTGCTCTGGATTGCTTGTTTTCCAGTCGAAGTAGCTGCTAAGACTGACACCGTACACATCCGTGCGGTTATAGTTGAATTTCATCTTTTCCGCTTGTCCTCGGTAACCCTCATAGCGGTCTTGGTTCTGGTTCCAAAAGATACTGCCACTAAGGTGCAGCCGTCCTCGCCTGCTTTCGCCTTGTATGGCAGTGTAAAATTTTGTCGTATGTTCGTACTGGTCGTCGGCCTGCCATTTCGGAGAGGCGTAGAAGGTGCTTGATCCCCAGCCTTTGTCAGCGATGCCGGCGTGCCAGCATAGTTTCAGGTATTCGTCTTCGTACTGGCCCTGATAGAATCCCTTGCCGCCCTTGAAATCTGTGTTCAGTGTGCCGCCTTTCGAACGGCTCCAACCGTCACTGCGGCTGTAGTTAGCCGATACCGAGTGGCTCGTGGACTGCGTTGTACGACTTGAAGAGGGGGAGTACCTCATTCCTACATGTGCATAGCCATAGGAACCACCTTCTGCCTGAATCTGGAGTGACGAGTCGTTCCTCCTTCTGCCATGGTCTGTCACGATGTTGATGGCGCCGACCAGTGACGAGGTGCCATAAATCCGACCGGCTGGCCCCTCAAGGACCTCAATGCGGACGATGTCGTTGAGGTCGACAGGCAAGTCCATCGCATTATGTCCTGTCTGTGGGTCGCAGATGTTGATGCCGTTGAGTAAGAGGATAATCTGCTCAGAGGTACCGCCCCGGATGGAGATGTCTGTCTGGGCACCGACGGCTCCTCGTTGCCTGACGTCTACGCCGACAGCATACTTCAATAAGTCGTTAATACTTTGTACTGGCGCCTGGGCAATGGCCTGGCGGTCCAGTACAGTTACCATTTTCGCAGCCTGACTCTTGGTCAGGGGCGCCCTCGAGCCGGTCACACTGACCTCCTCGAGCATCATCTCACGTGCAGTTGTCATGGTTGTAGAGTCTGTCACGACTGGCTGAGTCGAGACACTCTCAGCAGAGGCGTAAGTCAGCGTGGCTACCGAGAGCACGCTGCATATCACCTCCTTGCCCAGACAACTGAACAGCGAGTAGCCCTTGTTCCCGAACTGACGGAACACGAGCACCTGGCGCTTGTTGAATGTTGGTTTGTACATGTTTTACTTTACCGGTTAAGATAAATTTTGAGTCTGCAAAGGTACGCTTTTTTCTAAATGTTAAGAAACATGTTATGTTAATTTATACTAAAGACGATCTGAAGCTCTTTTTCGTTCGTGTGTTATTATCAATTGAATTTTGCTTGCTTTTTGCCTTTAATTGCTTAAATTATGTTAATTACGATGCTTTTATATATATAAAGGCTTGTGCGGTGTTGATAATTTATTTAATTTTGTAATTTAAAATGGGCGTATGAGGAGCTTTGGTAGATATATTGTCATCATATTGTTGCTGATTGTCTGTAATCTGCAACAGGCTTTGGCGTCGAAGGCCGACTCCGTCATCATAGCTGATTCCGCTATCATGGCTGATTCCGCTATCATGGCTGATTCCGCTATCATGGCTGATTCCGCTATCATGGCTGATTCCGTCGCTGTGGAGCCGATGTCTGTCATCGAACAGCCCGACTCTCTGCCGTTGCCCCGCCGCGAGTTCCTCTCGCTGAAGACCAACCTCCTGTTCTATGGTGTCTACATGCCGGGCTACGACCGCTGGTGCCCCATCCCCAATGTGGCCGTCGAGTATTACCCCAAGAAGGGTCATTTCACCTTCGGCGCCTCCTTGGACTTCCCCTGGTGGCAGGATTACAAAGCTCATAAGTATTTCCAGATCAGGAATTATCAGCTGGATGCCCGTTACTATCTGAAGGCGAGCCGTTCCGTCAGCGATCTGCGTGACTATCGGGCTCCCGCCTTTAGCGGCTTCTTCGCGCAGGCATATGCGAATATTGGCCTCTTCGGCATCTGTTTTGATGCCGACCGTGGCTGGGTAGGCGAGGGCATCGGCGGTGGCGTCGGAGCAGGTTATGTGATGCCAGTTTCCAAGAACGGTCACTGGCGCCTGGAGTTCGGCCTGCAGGTCGGCTTCTTCCATTGCAAGTACGATCCTTATCAGTATGAGAACCCCGTGGATCCGAACTATCACGACGGCCTCTACTATTACAAATGGACGCAATCTCCCTCTTTGTTCAAGAAGAGGCAGTACCGCTATACCTGGCTGGGTCCCACCCGTATCGGTGTGACCTTGACTTACGACCTGCTCTATCGCAGGATCAGCAAAAAAGGAGTAAGTTTTAAAAACAGAGAGAAGTGATGAGACGACGCAGTATGTTTGATATCCAGACAGTAACCCGCACGGCAATAGTCCTTGCGGTGTTCTCGCTGTTGGTCTGCTGCATCCGTGAACCGGAACTCCATCTCTTCGACGGAGGTGAGATAGATACAGACTTGCCGTTTGTAGAACTTGACCTTGAAACCTATTGGGACTACGACTTTGATACCGAATATGATGTGGATGTGTCTTGGAAGGACGAGTGGTTCTACGGCTGGGATGATGAGGACATACGGATTTTCGGTCAGATTGGCTATACCGAACCCTCTACGCTACATCTGCGTCGCTACTACACTGGCTCAGAGCCATACACCAACCATACCAGTGTGCTGGCTCATACTGTCTCTGGCAACAGTTTCAGGGCGCAGTACAACTGGGGCTTCTGGGACATCCTGACCTGGAACGATATCTACACTCCTGACGGTGTGCAGAGCCTGAACTTTGACGAGCAGACCTCGCTGGACTATGTGACGGCGTACACCAACCAGTCGATGTTCCATACCCGTTACAATGCGCCGGAGTATACTCACTCCTTCTATCAGCCCGAGGAACTGTTCTCCGCCTACGAGCAGGGCATTGAGATCAATCGGGACCTCAGGGGGTTCGAATACGATCCGGTTCGCAACGTGTATGTCAAGAAGCTTAATATGGTCCTTGAACCCATTACCTATATCTATCTGACGCAGGTGATTCTGCACAACAACCGCAACCGTGTCACCGGAACTGACGGCCAGAGTAACCTTTCCGGCTTCGGCCGCACTACGGTGCTCAACGATGGTATTGCCGGTCCCGATGTCATCACGGTCTATTTTAACAACCGCTTCAAACCCAACTGTAGGAAGGGCAACGAACAGGTGGATATTATCGGAGGCAGGATGCTGACCTTCGGCATTGTCGGTCAGAATATGAACCGCATCAAGAAACGTGAGGAAGTACTCGATAAGTCCCCCCATTTTCTTGATGTGACCATGTTGTTCAACAATGGCATGGACTCAACATTTGTGTTCGACGTGACAGAGCAGGTGCGCCGCCGGTGGAAGGGCGGTGTTATTACCGTCGAACTGGACATGGACACCGTGCGTGTCCCTACTCGTAAGGGAGGCTCTGCCTTCGATGCTGTCGTGAAGGACTTTGAAGAAGAGACTCATGAATTTGAAATGTAAAATGTAATTTGATGGATGTTATTTATAATTAAAAAGGAGATGTTTATGAAGTACAAAAATTTGCTTTTCGCAGCGTATGCGATAATCGCCCTCGCTGCCTGCAGTGACAGTGTCACTGAAAAAACTCTCGTGGTCATTCCTCCGTCTCCAGAGACACGGGAGGCTGAGGTGCCCATCCTGTTCGGATCCTCTGGGAACAGTATTACCCGTGCTGAGTTCACCGGTGCCGACGCTGCCAGACTGTTGGGCAGCACCTTCGTCGTCAGCGGCTACAAGGGTAGCTCGACTGCCTCCATGGGCGACCTGGTTTTCGACAACTTCGTGGTGAACTATTATCCCAATACGGCCAACACCACCGAGTCTAATGAGTGTAACTGGGAGTATGTAGGCCAGCCGCTTATCAAGCACGCCACCGACCACGGTGTCACCCAGCAGGCCATCAAGTATTGGGACTACACGAAGGCGCAGTATGATTTCATCGCCTGGTCAGTGGGTAAGAAGACGGCCATCTACGAAGGCACACCCAGTGCCGGTCAGGTGCTTGTCTCGTCCATCACTCCGAATATGGCTACTGGCGCCAGCGGTACCGCCTATACCTTCGAGGGGCGTGCTGCCGATCTTGAAGGCTGCTATATAGCCGACCTGGTGACGGTGAAGAAGTCCAACTACGGCGCCCCCGTCACGATCAAGTTCCGCAGTTTGGGTGCAAAGGTGCGTATCGGCATCTATGAGACCGTCCCCGGCTACTCGGTGAAGAACGTGAGGTTCTATGATGCAGCCGACCAGCCTCTTCCTGCGGATGCTACCGTGCCCAGACTCTTCACCACGACAGCCAACCAGATCTTCACCTCCGGAACCTACACCGTGTACTATCCTACTGTGGATAACACGGGTAATACCGACAACAACCAGGCCCACATCCGCTTTAGCGGTACGACCGGCAATTCGAAGATTGTAGACTTCGGCGGGCTGCACTATACCATTGCTGAAGACGGCGAGAAATCTGACGGTGCCGTGTTCCTCGGCCGTACTGCCGCCACCGCCTCCATGGCTGGTGAGGCAGAGGGCAACTATTATACCCAATATTTGCCCAATGAGAGCGGCACGAACCTGAACCTTCGTGTGGATTACACTTTGGAGGGTGTTGACGGTGTCGGTGAGACCATCGAGGTGAGGGGAGCCACGGCCCAGGTGCCGAGTATCTACACCCAGTGGAAGCCCGGTACTGCCTATACCTATTTATTTAAGATCAGTGACAAGACCAACGGCCATACCGGTGTCTACGACCCCACCAAGCCCGACGACACGACCGTGAACAGCGACCCTGCCGGCCTCTATCCCATCACCTTCGACGCTGTCGTGGTGAACGAAGAGGAGGATGCTGCCCAGGAGACCGTCACCCTCGTCTCCACCCCCAGCATCACGACCTATCAGAAAGGTTCTAAGGTGGTCGACAACAACGAGTACCTGGCTTCCACGGGTGACATCTACGTTACCGTGAACGACGGTACCAAGGCTACTACGCCCGACCTTGCCAATGGTACCCTCCAGACGCTCACGGGCAAGGTAGCGCTCTATACGCTTCCTTCAATCAAGAACTATACCGAGGCCGAGGTGGTTGACGCTTTGCAGATTCAGGAAGATATCCCTGCCACAGGCGGAACCATTCAGGGACGTAATGGCGTCGTGCTCACCCCAGCCACACTGACACTGACCGACAAGGTTGAATATGGGGTTGATGGCAATGCCATCTCTGTGGGCACTGACAAGGCAGCCAAGTTCACTCCCTCAGTCGACACATACGCCTTTGTCTACACAAAGCAGCCTTCATCGGGAGACAGCTGGAAGTTTGAACCCGTGAACCTTCCCCTTGGCACCAAGCCAATCACCCAATACTGGCGCTATGACTACACGGCCGCTCCTGCCGGTGATGCCCAGAAGGGTGTGGCCTATTTCGACAAGAACACTGGCCCGAAGGATATGTTCTTGGGCCAGGGCGTGAGCAACCTCTACACCCGCAGCGGTGCTGGGATGGCTGATTCACCTCATGTCTTCACCATCGCCTCCGGCTTGGCCGTCACGGGTACCGATTATTATTATACGCTCGACCACGGCATGACCTATACGAAGGCTGCCAATATCCCGTATGCCAATTTCGCCGGTGCCACCGATATCTATACCCTGAGTGGCACGACCTATACGCTAAAGCCGACAACGGTAAAAACGCCCGCCGACGGTGTGGCCTATTATCAGAAGAACGATACCGACGGCAGCTATACCTACTGTGTCATCCTGCCGGAGCAGACATACGCTAATCTGAAGGTCCTGACGAATACCAAGGTGCAGTGTTCTTCTACCGATCAGGTGCTGAAAGGTCAGACCTACTTCGACCGTTATCTCAAGAATGACGGTGTCTATTATGTGAAGGTTATCAAGGCACAATAGATTATTTGGTAAGTATATTAGTGAGAAAGTTTTAATGGTTTAAAGGTTATAATTATGAAAAAGGTATTTCTTTTTGCAGCCGTGGCTCTTGTAGCATTAGCCAGCTGCTCAAGTGACGAGCTGGTAGGAGACCCCTCTCCCACAGTGGTTACTGACCCTGCCCCCGAGGCTCCAAGTGCCATCTTGTTCTCTTCTGCTTCAAAGAGCATTACCCGTGCCGATTTCACTGGTGCAGATGCTGCCAAACTACTTGGAAATAAGTTCGTGGTATCTGCCAAGAAGGGTTCTACTACCGCTGCTACTGATGGCTCTATCACCTTCGACAACTATGTTGTAGAGTACGCAGAGAACACAGCCCACACCACCGAGTCCAACACCACGAACTGGGAGTATGTCGGCAAGGGGCGCATCAAGCATGCTATAGATCATGGTATTACCAGCCAAACCATCAAGTACTGGGACTATAGCCAGCCTCAGTATGACTTCATTGCTTGGTCGACAGGTTCCAAGACAGCTATCTACGAGGGCACACCAAATCCAGGGGAGGTTTTGGTTTCAGCCATTGACCCCAATGCTACTGCTACCGCAGCTTATACTTTTACAGGTTCAGCAGCTGACCTCAGTCAGTGCTATATTGCGGATCTCGTAACTGTTAAAAAGGCTGATTATGGTGATAATCCTGTTACCTTCAAGTTCCGCCAGCTCGGTACCAAGGTGCGTATCGGTATCTATGAGACCATCCCTGGCTATAGTGTAAAGGATGTGAAATTCTACACCAAAGGTGGTGTCCTTGATAAAGATGGCACTGATCCCTCTAAGCCTGCAGCAGGTCAGATTGTGGAGAATGCCACTATCTTCTCTACCGCTGCCGACATCTACACCGAAGGTACTTACACCATTACTTTCCCCAATGTGGATGGCACAACATCCGACAATAACCAGGCTCACGTAACCTTCGCTCCAAAGTCTGGCGTAGATCAGACAACCATCGTTCACTGGGGTGGTCTGAACTACACCATCGCAGAGGAAGGCGAGAAAATTGGTACCAAGTTCCTGGGTCGCAGCTCAAACACAGCTTCTTTCGCTGGTGATCCAGACGTAAACTACTACGTTACTTACCTTCCCAATGAGACGGGTACCAACTTGAATCTTCGTGTTGATTTTACGCTTGAGGCTATCGATGGTGGCGGAGAAGAGATTCATGTAAAGAATGCAAAGGCTCAGGTGCCCAGCATCTATACCACATGGAAGCCCGGCTTTGCCTATACCTATCTCTTCAAGATTTCCGACAAGACCAATGGCCGCACAGGTGTCTATGATCCCACTCAAGCTGATGACGCCACCGTCAACAGCGATCCCGCCGGCCTCTATCCCATCACCTTCGACGCTGTCGTAGTGAACGCCGAGGATAACGATGCCACTCAGGAGACCATCACAACCGTGATGACTCCTAGCATCACTACTTATCAGCAGAAATCTACTGTTGTCAATGCAGATGAGTACACCGTTAATGGTAAGGACATCTTTGTAACTGTTAACGAAGGTGACGCTTTGGTAGCCATGACCAATACGGACCCTGCTACCGACAAGGATGCAGCTCTCTACACCATCCCCGCTGGTAAGACCGAGGCTGAAGTTGTAGATGCTCTGCAGATGCAGGATGACGATGCAACTTCTGGTACTCTCAAGGGTCGCAGTGGTCTGGTGCTCACCGAGGCTACCTTCACGCTGACCAACTCTGTTGAGTTCGGTGCTGATGGCAACGCTATCCCCGTTCTCGCAAATCAGGCTCTCCGCTTCACTCCTACTGCCAACACTACCTATGCTTTCGTTTACACAAAGAAGGCTCCTACCGCAGCTAACGATGTTGTTAAGTATCAGGCACTCAAATGGGCAGACTTCGAAGCCGGCCAGACCAAGTATCGCTACGACTACAAGGCTCCCGCTGCTACTGATGCTCAGAAGGGCGTGAAGTACTTCGCTGAGGATGGTGGCGTTTACATCATGCAGACTCCTTTCATCGGTCAGGGTGTTAGCAACCTCTACCTTGATGCAGCAGGTAACACCATCGCTTCAGGCTATGCGGTAAGTGGTACCATCTACTACTACACGACCGACCATGGTATGACTTACAAGGCTGCTCACAATGTGGCTTATGCAGACTTTACTTCTGGTACAGGTACTGCTGCCGATCTCTACACCTTCGATGGTACAACTTACACAGCTACGACTGATACTGCTCCTGTTGATGGTACTGCTTACTATCAGAAGACCACCGATCCTACTCTCGGTGACATCTACACCTACTGTGTTATTTTGCCTCAGCAGACTGCTGGTTGGAAAGAACTTGACACCACCAAGTACGTCGAAGCCACCGAGTCTGCAAAAGTTGATGGTCAAACCTACTTCGATAAGTACGTCAAGAACGATGGTGAATACTACGCCAAGGTTATCAAGGTACAATAATCTCTCGATTGGTTCATCTGGGTTCGACTCCCAGATGAGCCCCTATATATTATAATAAGGTACGCGCATGCGAGGCCGGTGCCTCTGGAGCGCATGACGAATAAAGAGATAAGATCAAGAATTAGAGAATTATAGAATTTGTAATAGCAATTTAAAAATATGACAATTATGAAAAAGTATTTATTCTTTGCAGCTGCTTTCGTAGCGTTAGCCAGCTGCTCTGACGAGCAATTCGTCGGCAACAACAGCCCCAACACCACGGATGCGATTGGTGACAGCAACGGAGCCATCGTGTTCAACATTGGTACCAAGACAGTCACCCGTGCAAACCACACTGGCGCTGATGCAGCTAAGTTGCTGAACAACAAGTTTATTGTTGGTGGCTTCAAAGGTGCTACTGGAACTTCTACGGTATATGATACCGATGGTGCTATCTCCACTCCAGGTGTTCCTGCTACTGGTATGGTGTTTGACAACTATCAAGTGAACTGGACTACCAACACTGCTGGTACCACACAGTCCAACACCTCCGATTGGGAGTATGTGGGACTTCCATTCTTGGCTCCTTCAACACTGGTTAACAATGAAGGGGTTCTTCAGTCTATCAAGTACTGGGACTATTCTGCTGACCAATATGACTTCATCGCATACTCTACTGGTGATGCCAGTATCAAGACGACTGGAACTGCAGCAGAAGCCATTGCAGCAAACCAAGTACTTGTGACTGCAATTAATGCAGCAACCGCTTCCACGAGTGCTTATCAGCTTTCCGGAACAGCTGCAGACCTTCAGAAGTGCTACATCGCTGACATGGTGACTGCTTACAAGGTTGACAAGAGTCCCGTACAGCCCAAATTCCAGGATGAGATTCAGTTCCAGTTCCGTGCTCTGGCCTCCAAGGTTCGTGTTGCTCTCTATGAGACGGTTCCCGGCTATAGCGTTAAGGATGTGAAGTTCTATGTGGATGGCACCACCAACCTGAGTTCTACAGATGCCACCAAAAAGGTTGCCAATGCTACCCTGTTCACCTCTGGTACAGACCCCAAGGATAATTTCTATACCGCTGGTACCTACACGGTATTCTTCCCCACCATTGGTGCAAATAACCTCAGCAATAGTGATTACAATAAAGCACACGTAAGTTTTGCTCCTGCAACTAGTGGCTCTGGTACTACGAAGGATTTCTCCACGCTGAATTATACGACCAAGGAGAAAAGAGAAAAGACAGGCACGCAATTCCTGGGCCGCACCTCCGCAACAGCTTCCTTCGCTGGCTTGGCTGCTAATAACTACTACCAGATTGCCATGCCTAACGAGGAAGGTACAGTTCTTGAACTTCGCATAGATTACACACTTGAGTCTGTTGACGGTTCTGGTGAGGAAATCAAAGTTCATGGCGCTACAGCATTCGTTCCTGCTATCTATGCTGCTTGGAAACCGAACTATGCTTATACCTACATCTTCAAGATTTCTGACAACACCAATGGTTGGACAAGCACTCTTGATACTGACCCCGCAGGCCTCTATCCCATCACCTTCGATGCTGTAGTTTTAGAAACAGAAGATAATACTCAGAGCACCATCACTACTGTGGCCACACCTTCTATCACCACTTATCAGAAGGGTCATGTTTATACAGATGATGAGTACAAGTCTGGCGACATCTATGTACAGGTTATGGCAACTGGTACACTGAAAACTGACCTAGGAACAAAAGGTCAACTTTACACACTGAACCGCGCTGCTACAGAAGCTGAAGTCATGGACGCTCTGAATATTCAGACAGCTTCTGATGCTACAACTATCACTGGTCGCAACAGTCTGGTTCTAACAAAGGCAACAAGTGATGCAACCATCACTGCTGTTCCTGGTGCTGATGGAAATGACATCACTGTAGCTGCTGGTACAGCTGCTAAGTTCACGAGCGCTGCTGGCACCTACGCTTATGTCTATGATGCAACTCCTGCTGAAGCCCCTGCAGCAAGTTACTATTACTCTGCAAATGCTCTGACGACTGAGCCTACGGATTGGGCAACGGCAGGTGTTTGGTATGCAGATCCCAATGGCGCTACTCCTGCTCCTGCAACCTTCGCTGCTGGTACCTACTACCAGAAGTACACCAACCTTAACAAGGTTTATGGCGTGAAGGTTATCAAGGTCGTTGCAGCTCCTTAATTCATCTCATAAAGCCATGCGGGGTTCGACTCCCCGCATGGCTACCATTGGCGATAGATATGGCGACTATTGACAGCAGACATGGCAAGTATTCATACAGACTATTGCTAAGATGAAATAATGAATGCGCGAAAGGATGAGGCCGGGCCTCTGGAGCGCTTAAAGAATAAAGAGATAAGAAGATCAAGAATTGATAATTAAAATAGATATCATGATGAGAAAGAACATATTCTTCGCAGCCGTTGCTCTGGTAGCATTAGTCAACTGCACAAGTGACGAGAGGATAGGCGGGGAAGGCATCTCGCCTGACAGTCCACAAGTCGGGCAGGGGGCCATCGTGTTCTCGACCGACTCAAAAGGCATCACCCGTGCCGGGTCCACAGGGGCCGATGCCGCCGAGGTGTTGAACAAGAACTTCGTGGTGTTTGGCACGAAGACCACTTCCGGCACATCCCAGACGACGCAAACAGTGTTCGACAACTATCAGGCCAACTTTGTCACCAATTCCGCCCATACCACCACCTCCAACTCGGCAGGATGGGAGTATGTCGGCTATAAGAACCTGCCGTATGGCACTACCACGGCTTCCGGAGGAACTTTAAATGCTAATGGTGTGGCTTCTAATGCTACGTCTTCCGGTGTCGAGCAGTCCATCAAGTACTGGGACTATAGTGCCAGTCAATACGATTTCTTTGCCTATTCCCTGGGTAAAGGTGTGACATCAGGGGGGACTACTACCTATGCCAAGGCATCCGCTCTGGGTTGGGATAATACTAGCGGCAAATATACCTACACCTTGTCAGGTACTACGGCAGAACTTTCGGCATGTTATATCTCCGACCTGCTGAAGAAAACCGACATGAATGCGACGAACACTCAGGTGAGCCTGCAGTTCCAGCAGTTGGTGTCCAAACTAAGGATCGGCCTTTATGAGATTATTCCTGGCTATTCGGTAAAGGATGTGAAGTTCTATCCGTCTGCTGCTGGTACGTCAGGATACGAAGCGTATCTCTATGTGACTGAAGGAAGTCTGCTGCCTCCAGAAGGCACATTCACTGTCACCTTCGATACTAACGGCAAGCCGCAGGTAGCGCTGGCCGCAACTGGTGGCGGCAGTGGCAGTGAAACCGTTAAAAATGTTTCCTTCGGTATGGCACAGTCAAAAGTTGATGGAAACAAGTGGGATAATTGGGCTTCGAAAGAATATAGGGAGGTGGCAGATGCCGACACCCTGTTCCTCGGCCGTACATCCAGTGCCTGCACCATCTCTGAGGCACAGTCGGTGCTGCCCAATCCCAACGGATCGAAACTGAACCTGAAGGTAGACTACACCCTTGTGTCGCGTGACGGCAACGGTGAGACCATCCAGGTGACGGGAGCCACGGCGACGGTGCCGGCGGAATATGCCAAGTGGCAGCCGGGCTATTCCTACACCTATCTCTTTAAGATCTCCGACAACACGAACGGTACGACGGGCCACGATATCCTTGGCCTGTCGCCCATCACCCTCGACGCTGTGGTGAACACCGGTGCCGACGGTAAACAGGAGACCATCACCACCGTCACCAACCCGAGCATCACCACCTATCAGAAAGGCTCCGCCTATGCGACGACCAACGAATACAAGGCCGGTACTATCTATGTCGTAGTGTCCAACGGTACAGCAGTGCAGGCACTGACGGTTGGCGATGGTGGAAATGCGAAACTCTACACGGCAACCATAGAGACCGGTGCCGCTCAGGGTATCACTGAAGCATCGGTGGCAAATGCTTTGGCTCAGGGTACACAGGATCCGACGGGCACATGGACCGTTACTGATGCTTATGGCAAGAAACTGACGGTGACTGAAGTGGGAAGCGGCCTGACAGCAGGAACTAAGATTCCTGCCGCAGACGCACCTCATGGAGAGGACATCGTTTTCCATCCTACCGATAACAAGGTTGCCAGTTTCACCGCCGAGGCCGGTAAAACATACGTATTCGAGTATATTGTTACGGACAATTCCACAAATCCAGCCACGGTAACGAAATATTATAAGGTCATCAAGGTGGCCGCAGACTCTTAATATATAAATAAGGTTCGCGCGTGTGCATATAGATATGACATTGAAGTTTCGACATATAGCCCTGATGATGGCGGCGGCCTGGATGGTCGCAGCCTGCGGCGGTGGCGGCGACGACATCGCTACTCCCGTCACACCGGCCCCCACGCCTTCACCCGTCACCCCGACGCCAACCCCGTCGACGCCAACGGCCATCGCCTTCATGGGCAGCATCCCCGAAGAGCAGCGTGAGAACCACGGCGCCACCCGCGCCGAAGAGGAAGGGCTTGAGACCTACTATAAGCAGTTTAAGGTGTGGGCCTTTAAGCATCTTGGCTCCGCCACCGAGAACGTGATGGACGGCTATACCGTCAGATGGGTTGAAAACAGTGCCGGCACCGCGCTCTCCAACACCCACGGCTGGGAATACGTGAACCAGCAGAGCCTCGGCGAGACGGAGCAGAGCATCAAGTACTGGGACTATAATGCTACCGACTACCGCTTCTTCGGCATTGCCGGTTCCACAGCCACAAATGGCCATTACGAGCCTGATGCCACCAGCCCTACCAAGTATGTGGTGACTTATACCGCCGATGCCAGATACCCCGAGGGCATACCCCTCTACAGCCATCTGTGGTACAGCAACAGCTATACGGACTTTGGCCAGCCGGTGAAGTTGGAGTTCATCAGGCCCGTGTCGATAGTGCGCTTCATGTTCACCTTCGAGAACCAAGACGATGCACCGTACACCGAACTGACGGACAAGGACTTCAGGCCTACCAGCGGCACCACCATCAAGCAGAAGGGCGACGTCACCGTCACCTATATGCTGCAGGGCTCCGACATCACCGAGAACTTCGCCGCCACCTCCGAGGCCGAAGGTATGACGGCCATGACCCGCGACTACTATGCGTCGGTCACGAAGGATAATGACGTTAATCCGACCGTCATCACCGCGCCCTACCGTATGGCTCTGGGAGACGAAAAACTGAATCAGGAGTACACTGTGCTGCCGGTGACCGGGCAGGGCTCCTATACCCTGACGGTAAGCGTGAACGGCGATCCCAAGACCACGGTTGTGTCCGCAGAGTACATGGACTGGAAGCCCGGCTATGAGTACACCTATATCTTTAAGATCCATGTGGATGGCGGCGTGAGCATCAGTTCCGTGCAGGCAGCCTTCACACCGTGGGTGTTTCATGAGAAGCCGAGAACGGTTTATAACTGGTAGGCGCGTGCGCTAACGCTTCGCTAAATGATAAATAAAAAATGATAAATGATAAATGAGGAACAGACGACGAGATAATATGGGACCACAGGGTCGACTATGGCGACTATGGCCAGTAGTGCTGCTATTGCCGGTAGTGCTACTAACCCTGGCGGGCTGCTCAGAGGACGGCGATGACCCCTCCGTCAAGGGGGAGCGGACGAGCATCGTGGTGCAGCAGTGTGTCACGGGCTTCGACGACCACAGCGCCACCCGTGCCTGGCTCCCACCGTCGCCCTACGTGGAATATACCTTCATCTATGGCACCAACGGCATGTTCGCCAATCAGAAGAATCTGGTGAACAAGTCTATTGAAGCGTTCTTCGCTAAGGACGGGCAGACTCCCCAGGAGGGTGTCTTCTTCTATAGGAACAGTGACAGCAAGTGGTTATTGACCCTCGAGGATCTGGATACCGGCAACTATCAGGTCTATGGCTACATACCCAAGGAGGATGCCGAGTCGGCCACAGTGACTCCCCTCGACGACAGTTATGGCACCGGGGCCGTGCTGACCATCAGCGGTCTCAGTTCCGTCACCCCCAGCGATGTCTGTGTCGTCGTGGGGGCGAAGAATGATGACGCTTATGATCCCGCTACCGCTAACTATAGCGTCAGCGGCCTGGCTCCCGGCCAGTTCGGTGTCGACTTCCGTAGCGGCGAGAGTGCCGTCAACCATGTGTTCCTGCTCTTCGACCACCTCTATGCCGCGCTGCGCTTTAACTTCAAGGTCGATGCCGTCTATGCCGCCCTGCGCACCATCAAACTGCGCAAACTGGAACTGGTGGCCTACGCCGACGACAGCGGCGGCGGTGTCCGGGCGAAGTTCAACGCCACCGTCACCCTGCGGCAGAACACCCTCGGTAACTCGCCCATCGTGGGGAACGTCCGCTACACGGCCGACGAGTCGAGTGCCTATGTCGCCCCCGTGCCCCTCTACGAATGGGACGGTACGCCGAATACCGCTACTGACCTTGACAACGAGGTGATCCTCAACCCCGACACCCCGACGCAGTTCATGGGCTGCTTCGTGCCCGGCATGAACACCTACTTCAAGTTGCGCAGCACCTACGACGTGTACGACAAGCAGGAGAACCTCATCCGGCAGAACTGTCAGGCCGAGAACACCGTTGACCTGCGCCAGCTCTTCAGTAATGACCTTACTACCATGCGTGGCCACTGCTACTCCATCACCATGACCGTGCAGCCCACCTACCTCTATATGCTTTCGGAGCCCGATATGGACAACCCGACGGTGAGGGTGAGTTTGTAGTTGAGAGTTTATAGTTTATAGTTTAGAGTTTATAGTTTAGAGTTTATAGTTTAGAGTTTATAGTTTAGGGTTTAAAGTTTATAGTTTAGAGTTGAGAACGAGAAATATTATAGTATGTCTGATGATGGTCCTGACGGCGACGGGCGTCAGGGCGCAGATCAAGATTGGCGGCAACGTCTATGGCGGTGGCAACGCCGGCAATATGACGGGCAACACTAGCGTCACCGTTTATGCCGGTGACCTGAACCAGGTCTACGGCGGTGCCCGGGTCGCTGACGTGGGCGGCTCTGCCTTCGTACATGTCGACGGCGAGCACGCCTCCGACTATATTATTATCAATAAGGTGTATGGCGGCAACGACATCAGCGGTACCGTGGGCCAGGGTGAGACCGGCACGAAGGCCATTCCCGCCGACAAACTGGCTTTTGAGACAGAAAACGGCATCGACAACACCTGGGATGCCGCCGTGCGCATCTCCACGAAGACCACTACCACGGAGGGCGTCACCACCGAGACCGTCGATGCCCAGAAGGTCTACATCGGCCAACTCTTCGCCGCTGGCAATGGCGAATATGACTATACAACAGAACCTCAGGCTGCAGTAACCGACCCAGAGACGGGAGTAGAGACCACACCGGCTGTGGAGAACCCCTATTATGGCCTGACAGCACCAGACCTTGCCAAGGCCTACCTCGAGATCTGCGGCGGCTCCATCGTCTATGCCTACGGCGGTGGCAACAATGCCACGGTGACCGGCCAGACTGTCATTTGCATGGACAACCCCAGCGCTGTAGTGAACAGTATCGAGGACGACTCAGGCGTTGAACTCCTGACCGATGACCGTCTGCGCAACCAGATGGGCATCAACCTGGCACTCTCCTTTCCCCGAAGCGGTTCCTTCCAGATAGGCCGTCTCTTTGGCGGCAACAACAAGGCGGAGATGGCCATCATGCCGAAGTGGAACTTGAAGAGCGGCAGCATCCGCAACCTCTATAGTGGCGGCAACGAGGGGGCTATGACCTCTGCCGACGGCCTGCTGCTTGAGATCGGTGCCGACTCGAAGATTGTGGTCGACAACGTCTATGGCGGCTGCCGTAAGGCCGACGTCAATCCGTTGAACATCGCCACCCACCAGCCCGTAGACCATGTCTATAGTCCTACAGGTTATAAGTTCCCCAACGACCTGGCAGCGCGTGTGCTCGTTCGTGGCGGCGACATCAACAATGTCTATGGGGGTAACGACGTGTCGGGCCGTGTCTACTTCGGCAATGCCGTCGGTATCTACGCCAGCATCCGGGGCGATGTCTACGGCGGCGGCAACGGCTCCTATCCCTATACCGACAATGCTGCGCTGAAAGACAGTGAGGAGTATGGCGACCTCTACTATAATCCTGCAGAGATTCTGAACGAGGCAACTGCCACCAACGACAAAGGAATGCAGTCGGCCAGGGCCCTCAACATCTTCCGACCCAACGCTGAGCAGGTGTCACTGCGTGTGGCCGGCACCAATCCAAATAAACCCGTCATCATCGGCGGCGGCATCTTCGTTGGCGGCAACAGCGCCACGCTGAAGAGAAAAGAGGGTGCTACTAACCCCATGGTGGAACTGAAAATCGGTTCCTACGTCTTGGCCGACAAGGTGTTCCTCGGTAACAACGGCGAGAACATGGTGAAGTACGGCGAGAAGACGAGTGAAGACATGGAGGGCGTGTTGCGCACCATGAAGAAGGAACTCAAAGACCTGGGCCTGGGCGATGCCTTTACGGGCAACACGACAAAGTTCAACTCCATGGAACTGACCGACGAGACCGTCATGGCGAAGTACATGGAGGGCTGCGCCATGGACTTCATGCCAGCCGTGAAGTTCGATAACAGTGAGGTAGACCCTGCCAGTTATACGGACTATAGTTCCACGTTCGGCTCGTTCTACTGTGGCGGCAACGTGGGTAGCATGACCGCCGACGGTGTGTCGAACATCAATTTCACTCATAAAATCATCATCTTCGACAAGATTGTGGGCGGCTGCAACAACGCCATCGTGAGGCCTACCGACGACTACAATGCCCTTTACGTGGGCGGTCTCATCGGAGCCCCCGACGACGACGGCAACAAACTGGTGCTCGACCTTGCCGGCCCGAAGATACAGCCCAAGCGGTGGGCGGTAGAGCGCAATGCCAGCTACGCAAAAGTGCTGGACGCCAACGGCCAGCCTACCTATCTGCTTACCTCAGGCACCCATCCCCACCGCTACCTGGAGTGGAACACCGTGGACAGTCGTGAGTATGACACCGCCACCAAGACCTACAAGGAGATGGCACCAGTCACTACTGGCACAGGAGAAAGCAGTGCTGACGACCTGGCCCGCCGTCTCTATGGTGGCAATGTCTATGGTGGCTGTTGCGAGAGCGGCATCGTCAACGGCAACGTGGTCATCAACCTCAATGCCTCGCTCGTGGAGCGCGACGTGCTCTTCGATGAGGTAGAGAGTGACGAACTGGGCGAGGAGGTAAGTCTCTATGGGTCTACTCAGACGGAGCAGACCAACTATAATATCCTTGAGCGGCGCACCGGCGTCATCCTCGGCCAACAGGGTATGGACGTGTTTGGTTCCGCCCTCAACGTCTTCGGCGGCGGCAAGGGTAAGGACACCGAGATCTGGGGCTCGACGGTCATCAACCTGAACCGCGGCTACACCTTCCAGATTTTCGGCGGCAGCGAGGAGGGCGTCATCGGCAAGGGAAAGGCCAACGAAGGGGAGAAGGAGAACGACTACGTCTGGGAAGAAGGCGAAGGCAAATATTACTTCAACAACCGGCTCTATCAGAAAGACCCGGCCTACAGCTGCTATGTGAACCTCTGTGGCACGAAGGCTGGTGTGTCGAAGGCTGCCGACAGCAGTGAGGACATGGCTGAGTGTGAGTTCATGTACGGCGGCGGCTTCTTCGGCCCCATCGCGGGCAACACCGTCGTCAACCTGGGTAAGGGCCGCATCTTCAACAGTTTCGCCGGCTCGTGTAACGGTGACATCCTCGGTACCTCCGAGACCTTCATCGGCCGGCAGGTAAAGGCGGAGTACCGGTCGGCCACGCCTGAGAATGTAGTCAACCAAGACCGCTTCGAGCCAGGCTTCCCCTGGGTGCGCGACAATGTGTATGGCGGCAACGACCTCGGCGGACGCATCCTCGGCGAGGCCGACTACAGCTCCCATGTGCGCGGCCAGCGCGACTGGGACACCGCCTATCCCTTCGATGTCTATGCCAAGGTGCACCCAAAGGATGCCGACAGCAACGGCACGCCCGACGTGCTGAAGGCCTCGGCCTACGTGGAGTATCTGCAGGGTCGCGTCGACGCCATCTTCGGCGGACATTACGGCACCTACGACTATAAGGAGAATAAGTTCAACCGCTATACCAACGATATCGGTGACCCGCTGACCTTTGACAATGGCGACCTGAAGTTCTACAAGCCCCGCATGGACAATGCCTTTGTGAACTTCCGTCCTACCTATTATAATAGTAATAATGTGGTGAAGAACGTCTACGGCGGCAGTCAGGGACAGTCGGGCGAGAAGGAGCGCGACCTCATCCAGAACCGCAGTTATGTGCTCATCGACATCCCCCAGATCAGTGATGAGGAGAGTCAGGAGAACTTCAACAAATATACCGACATGCAAGTGTTCGGTGCCGGCGCCTGGGCCGGTGTGGGCATGAAATACTCCTATGGTGAGACCATCGCCGACGGCTTCAACCTCGACCGTGCCTCGGCCATTGTCGATCTGGTGCGCGGCGACATCGGTGCTGCCTACGGCGGCAGTTACGAGGAAGGCGTCACCCGTCGCTCGGTGGTCAATGTGCCGCGTGGCTCCACCATCAAGATTGGCAGCATCTTCGGTGGTGCCTATGGCATGGACACCTACAAGCCCTGCGACGTCTACGAGGCCCATGTGGAGTATCACAGTGCGGATGCCGTCCTGGTGAACAACCGTCCACATGTGGACGAATCAGGCCAACAGGTGGGTAACCCCCTCATGCTCGGTGCCATCTACGGCGGTAATAACAACCAGCGGCGCACCCTCTATGGTTTCATCAACATCGATGTGCCCGTGCGTCAGAGCCACTACAAGTATGGCATGACCACGGGTACGGTCTACGGTGCCGGCTATGGCTCACGCACCTGGAACGAATTTACCCAGGTAGACCTTAATAGCGGTGCCAAGGTCTACGAGGTGTACGGCGGCGGCGAGGCCGGCGGCGTGATGGGGGCCGAGAGCGTGGAGAAATACGTAAAGGATTTTAAGCCAGAGAAGGATGAACACGGAGAAACTATGACTGATGACAAGTGGAAAACTGCCTGGATGCTTGGCAGCGGCTACGACCCCTCCTTCGATAATTTCCCGACCGCCTTCCCCTATGCAAGTAATACGCCGACGAACCTCAGCAACCCGCTCACGCGAGAGGCCGAGATAGACGACCGCGAGACGAAGACAGAGGAGAAGAGATACAACACTAACGTCATCATTCACGAAGGGGCCTATGTGGGCAACTATGCCTACGCCGGCGGTTATGGCACCTCCGACAAGTTTGCCGGCAGCGGCGACGTCTACGGCTCCACCTACCTGGCTCTTCTTGGGGGCACGGTGAACAAGGACATCTATGCCGCCTGCACCTCCGGCTCGGTCTACGACCTCTTCGGCGCCAATACCATGTTCCCCAACTTTAAAGCCACCACCAACGTCTACGTCAAGGGCGGCACCGTGCGCAATGTCTACGGCGGCGGCTGGCGCGGTAGCGTGGGCTATCATAGCGGCGCCATCAGCAACGTGGCCAACAACGCTAATGACCGCGACGGCGAGTCTCACCTCGTCATCGGCGACCTCGACGGCTCCAGCCATGTCAGTGGCATCCCCTCCATCACCCGCAATATCTACGGTGGCGGTGAGGGTGGCGCCATCTACGGCGATGCCTACGTCACCCTGAACAAGGGCTACATCGGCTATCGTTATAACGGCGAGGCCACTGACAATATGGCAACAGTCGGCTTTGATGAGCGTTACATCGCCGAACTTGACGAAGCCAAGCCCGGCGACCACCAACTCGACAAGGGCGGCAACGTCTTCGGCGGCGGTTACGTGGCCAACAGTTACGTGGACCGCTCCCACGTCACCATGTGGGACGGCACGGTGCGCGGCGGCCTCTACGGCGGCGGTGAGATCGGCCCCATCGGGCGCGGCACCGTCCATGCCGATACACTCGCCCTGCCGGATGTGGCAAACTACATCAGGCACAACCACGCTGGTTCGGCACAGCCTGCCGCGATCTTCAAGGGCGGCGAGACCAATGTCTACCTCTATGGCGGCCATGTGATGCGCGATGTCTTCGGCGGCGGCCGCGGCTACGACAACTGGGGCGGCGAAGGCTTTTTCCAAAGCCAGGAAGAGAAGGACAACATGGACCGCAGTTCGAAGGGTTATGTCTTCGGTCAGACCAAAGTCCATATCTATGGTGGCGAGATAGGCACCGAGGAAGGCGTGCTGCAAGGCTATGGCAACGTCTTCGGCGGCGGCAACGAGGGCTTCGTCTATAGCGCCACGGGACAGAAAGTGGGCAAGGACCGCAGCGACGAGCACCTGACGAACGGTGTGCCCACCGACGGCGGCGGATTCTATTATCAAGACGGCGACAAGGCAAACCCCCTGACCACCGACTGCTATGTGGAGATCGCTCCCCGCTGCAAAGTGCTCAGCGGCACGCTGTCGTTCACGGCCAATGACGAGAAGGGCGTGAAAGCGTCGTATGGCACTGGCGACTATGTGCCGGTGGCTGCCCTCAACCAGTTGAAGAACTGGAATGGCGATGCCTCAAGGTGGGCACAACTCGACACCCGTGGCATCACCATCCATAATGCTATCTTCGCCGGCGGTAACATCACTGAGGGTAGTGACAAACTCTTTGCCAACACCACCACCGTCTACGGCAATGCAGCCGCCTCGCTGCGCGACGTCTACAACATCGACCTAGTCTCGCTCGGTACCGAGGACTTAGGCGGACTCTACGGCGACGGTAACCTGACGCTGGTAGACGGGTTCCGCGAGATACATATCGATAACTACGGCACCGACTACTACAGTCTGAATCCGACCATGTCGATAGAAGACTATAATAAACTGACCAAGCGCCAGCAGGCCTACTACAAACTGAAGTACGTGTCGGGCGCCAACCACCAGTATGAGTACTATGAGAGCAAGTCGCTCCACACTTACACCATCAAGGACTCTGAAGGCAATGTCATCAGCAGTACGCCTTATAAGAAAGGACAGAAAGTGACGGCCGACGTCTGGGCCACCTTCTCCGATGCAGAGAAGGTCTACTGGGCACTCGGCAATAAGACCTACCAGAAGGACGACCAGATAGAAGAGGGAGAGTATATACTGATGGATGCCGCCGAGCAGGCCAAGTGGACCCTCTTTGGCGTGACCAGCATCTATGCCGGCCGGCCTATGAACACCATCCAGCGTGCCAACATGTGCGGCGTGTTCGGCAGCCGTATGGTGCTGAAGGGTGCACAGGACCGCGTGGTGGAGGCCGTGGACTACAGTAACTACACGATCAACCGTGTGGACGAGGTGTCGCTCAACAAGCGTGTTTCCGAGGCCGGCGACACGGGCACCGATGCCGTCCACGGCAACTACTTCGGTATCTACAATGTGGTGAACTACCTCGGCAACCTCACCAGCGATGTGTTCTTCACTGAGACCAACGAGGCCGGCGATGCCATCCGCGAGACTGATACGCAGATTGAGGAGAACAAGGCCGACGACACTACCACCTACTATCAGTGGAAGGCTGCCCGTCCGCAGGGCAAGAACCGTAACAACGCCACCAGCCGCAACAAGGTGGCCCTGGCCTCGGGTGTCTATCTGGAGATCAAGCGTGAGGAGGGTGAGAAGACCGGTCAGGACGACTGGGGCTACATTACTGGCGTTGTCGAACTCGACCTCATCAACGTGATGCCTGGCATGGGCGGCGGCTTCGTCTATGCCCGCAATGAGCACGGTATCAAGGAGTGGCACGGTGTAGGCTCTACGCACGACGCGTATGGTAAAGTGACCATGCTCGACGAGAACTATACGGCCCGCACCTACCGGCGCTTCAAGTATATCTACGAAGACGTGTCACATCTGCAGCCCATCCAGACCTCGGGCAACTTCGTACACAACACGAAGCAGATTGTGGACGACTGCTACCCCAACACCGGCATCTATAAGGACGGCTACGTGGCATCGCCCGCCCACTACTGGTATATCCGAGGCAGCATCTATGTTTATGACCAGTATATCTCAGCCTACACCGGCTCGGCCAACGCCTATGCCGAAAAGGTGGAACTGCCGCTGACCATCAGCGCCGCCGCCAACGGACGGCTGACGCTGCGCGACGTGCAGCCCAACTACTACGCCTACTACGACAAGAACGGCAATAAACTCGGTGACACCTCGGTCAATGCCGATGATCACCTCATCATCAACAATACCACCTTCCGGCTGAACGACCCTGTCAGTTACTGGGACTACCGCCTGATGAGCGAGGCCGACAAGGCACGCTTTGTTGAGGAGACCTATGTCGTCGTCGACGACTGCACCGTGGGTGGCAAGGACTATAAGAAGGGCGACGTGATGCTGCCCACAGAGTACACGACACTGAGGGGCACCGGTACTGCCGGTCCTGCCGTGACCTACGAGGAGGCTGGCATCACGCACAATGACGGCAACTTCGACTACTTCTTCCGCCTGTCGAACAATCTCAGCCACAACACGGGTTATGTGCTCACCTACGATGTGAACAACCCCTTGCCGTGGAACAACTATTACACGAAGTCCGATAAGACCGAGAAACTCAATACCAATCAATATAATGCCCTGACAAGTGGCAAGGCCAACTACGTAGTAGGTCCAACCTACTCCCCGAAGTCTGGCACCAACGGTGTCTTTGGCCAGCAGGATATCAAGCGAGGAGAGATTGTCTATGGTAAGACGAGGACTAACTATGAGAATACTGTAAAGAATCAGCTTGGAGACAATCCGCCCACCCAGGCTATCGTCACAGAGCAGGCATACATCGTCACCAAGGAGTACTCCGTGAAGGATGCCGCTGGCCACGAGGTGCAGCACCTGAACGCCGGCACGCCTATCTATAAGAGTAACTACACCGATGCTCAGTGGACGGCCATCACCACGAACCAGGCCGCCGAACTGGCCCAGGTATGTACTAACCTCCTGGAGTTCTCCGCCACCGACTATGTCTATGCCGGTCAGTTGCTGACGGCCGCCGATGTGGCAGACCTGAAGGCGAAGGTGATTGCCAAGAACGGCTATGTGGATGATACAGAGGGAACGGCTGACAACAAGGCGACTGCCTTCCTCAAAGACTATATCGACGAGGCCTGGTACTGCACCAGTGACGGCAAGTATGGCGGCACCTACTTTGAGACCGGCAAGGCCTACCGCGCCATCGACACCTGGTGCGCGATGTCGGATGAAGACCGTCAGAACTTCGTATTTAACTACGATGCCCTCGACCTGCTCGTCGACCCGACCTATGACGGGCGCTTAGAGAGCAACTACGGCTTCAAGCCGCAGTACGACGGCTACGCACCGGGCAGCACGGCAGATGCCGTGGCAAACGGTACGGCACAGGTGCAGCACGACGGCAGCACACCGCTCAATCCCACCGTCTACTCCAAGTCGCAGCCCATCGACTATATGGCTGAGTTTACGGGTATCAAGGATGATGATAGTGGAGCGGTAAACAATACCTTATCTTATACAGACGAGGGTGGTAAGACTGTCACGTACACGGCCAAAGCCGACCAGTCTGGCTGGCTCACCCGTGAACAATATGAGGATATCCCCAACGAGCAGCACCACTACTCGCCCATCTCCATCACCGCGCCCGGCAACTACTATATGGTGAAAAAGGCCTTCATGCGTGGTGACGTTCCCTTCACCATCGGCCAGCAGATAGACGAGACCACCTACAACTCTATGACGGCCGAACAGAAGTCGAACATCGATGTGCTTGCCTTCCTCGAAGGGCATACCGAAAAGGAAAACGGTGAATACAAGGAGAAAAAGTATTACTATTGCCGTGAGGCCTATAAGGTGAACGAGAAAGGTATGGGCCACTCTGTCACCACCATGGGCATCAAGACCGGTACGTCATCGAATACGTATGGCAGTGGCGATCCCGTCCCGATGGGTGTGATTATCGACCAGGAGAACTACAGCGCCCTGCCCAACCTCCAGTCGGGCAACTTCCTCATCCACGGCACGGCACCCACCGAAGTGAGCACCCTTTACGTGTCGAGCAACTCCGACATCAACGACCTGTCGAAGGAGAAGATCATCACCGTGATCTACCTCTACGAGTATGAGGAGAGCGACGAGAGCGGCCTGAACGTCACCCCCGTCTCTGAGCGTCACATCGTGAACATCCACATCAACTTCAAGAGCGGTGTGCCCGAGATCGGTGAGGTGAACCCGCCGGCACTCGTGCTGCCGGGCACCGCCTTAGGGCTGAACATACCGACAGTGACACAGGGAGCCTATCGTGTGACGGAGTCGGGATGGGAGATCTTCGCTAATGGCGACGATGCCACCACCCACACCAACGGTGCGGAATACACCAACAACGAGGAGCCCGTCTACTGGTACCAGAACAACTACTGGATTGCCTACTATGCCAAGACGCACCTGGGCAAGACCTATAGTAACTCGGTGCCTGTGAGCGTGGGTAACTACCACGACCTGAAGAAGGTGATGGAAGACAAGGACCACCACTACTATATAGACCATAAGGATGTGGAGTACGAGCCGAAGATCTATATCAACGACTACAAGGTGGTCGACGGGAACGGTCAGGAGACGGCCGACAGCCAGAACGGTCTCGACCTGCTGAAGGACCTCATGGACCTGACCCATGGCAAGACCGTGGGCGATCATGCGCCGCTGACCCTCGACAATCCGAATAAGCCGATCAAGAACGCCCAGTTCCTGGAGTTCTTCCTCCGTGCCGATCAGGATCATGGACCTGTCACTAAGCCTAACCCGGCTCATGACTCAAACCCGTCAGCACCGGAGACCATCACCGATCCTCATTCCTGGACGCCGATAGCCAGCGGCGACGACGAGTGCTTCGAAGGAATCCTGCATGGCGACGGACATACCATCAGCGGGCTCGCGCCTGCTGAGGGAACGACGGGCTCGCTCTTCCACAAACTCTGTGGCGAGGTGTATAACCTTGGTGTCACTGGCTCGTTCACTGGTGCAGGTATTGTGGATACGGGTGAAGGCTATGTGGAGAACTGCTGGGTGAAGAGTTCGGCCACCAGCCTGCCCGACGGAGCAACAAAGGTGAATGCCGTCTTCGGTGATCCTAGTACCTCGGATGATACCAAACAGGTAGTGAACTGTTACTTCTGGGATGGCAACAAGGAACTCTACAACACTACGACATCTGCTGATGATGTCATCACCTCCGGCGGTGAACACGGACAGGCACGTGCCATGACGGAAGAGGCGTTCTACAATGGTACCGTGACCTACGACCTGAACGGCTTCTATCTCTACAAGCGCTACAACGACCAGCAGACGACATCGGGAACGGTGCACCAGTTCTATACCATCAATGCCGACGGCACTCTGTCGGCACCTCAGAAGAAGTGGTATGCCAGCAATCCGAGTCTCTGTTCGACGGGCTACGTGCCCAGTAATCCGCAGATAGGCTACGTGGTGCAGAAGTATGTCGAGGACCGCTTTGCCGACGGTGACTTCCGCTACGCCGACGGTACCATACCCTCCTCGCCCAACCAGCGCCTCTATACCTATGAGGAGGATGGCAAGGAGAAGACCGCCTTCTATCCCATCTGGCCCGACGACTACCTCTTCTTCGGACAGGCACTGAACTATGGTCACATGGACGGCAAGAACGGTCGTGACCTGCGTACGCATCAGGATCTCCCGACAGCCATCAACCGCAGCAATGAGCGTGTGCAGACCACCTCTGAGGGCAACCGCGTCTACCGCGCACCAGCCTACTTCCGCTCCAGCAAGATGGGTGTGGCACACTTCAACCCCTACGCCGTCTTTGCCGCCACCAAGAAGGACGATGCCACCACCCTTGCCTACAAGGACATGACCGCCATCGACTTCACCGGCAGCAACGGTGACCTGGGCGGTGGCTACCAGTTGGGCTGGCATGACAGAGCGGCTAACGGCTTTGCTGCAGGAACGCCGCAGGCCTTCTACCCGCCGCTGCTCGACGATGACGGCCTGCAGGCCATCTACAATGCCGACCTGACGCGTAACCTCTTGGCCTATACGATGACCACCACCACGGCGGCCACACAGACCAACGGTGTGGTGAGCGGATACCTGCAGGACGTGCCTTATGAGGAGACCGACAGCAAGTACCATACGGTAGACGGCTATGACTTCCACTCTGATAACATCCGCGGTCACTGGGTACAGAAGCAGGGTGAGGACAGTTTCGTGGCCAGGAACGACCATCTGCTCGTGGACCGTCAGGACTTCAACGCCCCCATCGGTTACACCTTCGCCGCCAGCCACCGCATGTGGTACCAGCGCAATCCCGACAACTACGTGGGTCAGAAGCGCAACGGCTCCTTCGACAACTACACCGGCTGGGAGGGTGTCTCGCTGCCCTTCAAGGCAGAGATCGTGACCACCGACGTGAAAGGTGAGATCACGCACTTCTATGATGGCAGTTGGGAGAGCAAGAACGGCACCCATACGAAGATCGGCCATGAGTACTGGCTGCGTGGATTCAAGGGTGGCGCAGTATCCTCAGAAGACAATAAGGTATTCAAGGCTACGTTCAACTATCCTGAGTCCAACGCCAATGATGGTAAGAAGGAGAACACCAACACCTTCCTCTGGGACTACTATTACTCGTACCAGAACTACAAGGACCTCAACCGCGATGACTATCAGGAGGACGACGACCATCACGACTATTATAGGACTCCGCGTGAGTATCCCAACTATCCTCGACTGGCCGCCGGCACGCCATACATCATCGGATTCCCTGGTGAGCGCTACTACGAGTTCGACCTCAGCGGACAGTTCGAGGCCGTCACAGCCCAGTCTGTCCATCCGACCCGGCTCGAGGCCCAGACCGTCACCTTTGCCTCGGCTACAGGTGCGGCGATAGCGGTGAGCGACGAAGAGACCACGGGCGAAGCCCTCAACGGCTACAAGCACGACGGCTACATCTTCAGACCCAGTTATCTGAACGAGACGTTCGCGGCCGGCACGCCAGACACCTATACCCTGGCTGCCGACGGTGGTAGTTACAATGTCATCCCTGCTGCCGCAGGCAGTGGCGAGCCCGCCGTGCCCGACACGAAGGTCGACGCCTTCAGGCCGTTCTTCGTGAAAGTCCCGGCAGGCGGCACCCGCACCGTCGAGCAGATTGTCTTCACACGGACGGACAACGGCGGCGTGGAGGAACAGCATGGCGACCCGACGAAGGAGGAACTCTCCGGTGGCCTGCACATCTGGAGCAGCAAGGGTAAGATCTTTGTGAAGTCAACCCTCCGCTACACCGTGGATCTGCGTGTGGTGACACCGGCAGGTGTAACCGTGGCAGCCTTCGCCGTGAAGCCGGATCATACGGTAGAGGTGCGTGCCGACTTCTCGGGCATGTACGTCGTCCATACCCTCGACGGCCGGTACATTAAGAAGCTGAGTGTGAGGAAATGATTTCAGAAACTGTCGCCAATCCTCAGGAGCGCGTTGAGTTCTTGCTGCCGCTAAACTTTCATCATCGAGTGCAAAGGCCGACTGGATGTAATATTTGTCAGTGCCGACAGCGTAGAACTTCCTGATGCTTTCAAAGTACTTATATGAAGTGGCCGCCGAACAGATATTCGGCGGCCACTTCTCGCAGTGACAGTGATAGTTGTTATTGCTGGCTGACCTTCACGTCGCTCACGGTGATGGTGCCACCGTAGTTGTTGATGCTCCAGCAGTTCTTCTGGATGCCGTAGATACGCTGGGTATAGGCACAGACATCATTGATATACATCGTCAGGACCGAGTTGTCGGTATAGATGTCGATGTTGTATGTGTTGTCTGCCGGTCGCTCGAACCAGTAGCCGTCGATGCCCTCGATGAATCCCTTGCCGGCAGCACCCTCCTGCTCGAAGTTCACCTTCCGGTGGTTTTCATCCTCAGGATTGACAACCATGGTGTAATACCTGTCGGAGTCTGTACCGCGGACGAAGGAGATGCCGAACTTATCCCAGTTGTTGCTGGTCTTCACGGTCAGCGAGATATGGTTGGCCGTCGCCAGTCTGCTGTAGAGGGCGTAGGCTCCGTCGCCACTGAGTGTGCCGTTGTTGTATCCATTCGATTCCATGACTGTAGCGTTGACAGCCGTGCTGTATTTCGCTGCCAATGCCGGAACGGCGCCGAGAGTCAGTGTGCCGTCGGCGTGCTGAATCAGTTTGTGGCATACCAGCGCACCGCTCCAGTTGGGCTCGTTACCGTCGCCGGCTCCTACGTTGATATTCTTCTCGTGGATGTCTGCACCCGAACGGAACGGGCACCATCCCCAGATGTAACGGTCCGTGCCGTCAGAGGCTGTCTTGCCGGCATAGAAAGCCCGGCTGTCGAGTACGCCCTCATGGCCGTCGGCAGGCCATTTGGGACCGTCGTTGAAACAGTTCTTCAGTTCCTCATAGGTCGGGGCCACCATGTACTTCACTTTGCGGCTCCAACTGGTGCGGAAACTCTCGCTGTAGACCATATACCAGTAGTTGCCCATCTTGAAGATGTCGGGACATTCGAGCATACGGTCCCAGATCATCCTGAAGTGGCCTACGTGCTCCCAGTTGTTCATGTCGCCTGACTTGAATTCTGCAAAGACGGGGTCGCCGCCATTGACAGGATAGGTGGAGATGACCATGTGGTAGAGGTTGTCGTCGGCCATGAAGATCTGCGGATCGCGGAAGTCATTGGCAGAGTAGCCGTAGTCCGGGCCATTGAGCGTCCAGAGGTCGTCTTTAGTCCAGGTCTTGAAGTCGGTCGATGTGGCGCGCATCACTACTTCACGGTTTCTGCAGTTCCCGTTGTGACCGGTATAATAGATATAATAGGTGCCGTCTTTCTCATAGGCGCAGCCAGTACCGATGGCAGCATCCTGCTGATAGTCGTTGCTGCCGAAGGGCAGGATCTCGCCCAGCGACTCGTAGTTGGCTCCGTCCTTGGTGGTGACAGCCCAGATGGGGTGGAAGCGGAAGGTCATGTTGTTGATGAACTCCTGCAGATAGAGCACCTTGAAGTCGCCGGCCTTCTGGTCAAAGAATGGCATGGGGTCGCCGATGCGTCCTACAGCCGGTGTGTAATACGTGCCGAAGCCCTGGTCGTCTGTCGGGGCGAAGAATGTGGTCGTGCCGTTCCAGTCCTTAGCGGGGTCGCCGCTGAACGTGTCGTCGCTGCATGCCGTCAGCGCAGAGGCTGACAGCATGAGTGCGAATACTGAATATATCTTTGTCTTCATATTTCTTTTGATTTTTATTTGGTAAGATAATCAAATGCATTGAGTATTATCTGGCCCATGTTGTCGTGATAGTTCGATGTGTAAGGCGTGGGAGAGTTCCAGTCGAAGAGGCCTGAGCCGAGGCAGATGACACCTCCCTTGCCGAACTCACCGCCGGCGCCTTTCAGTTCCCACGACGACACGCTGTTGTCGCCACCGAGAGCACGTCCGCCGGTCTTGGCCTCGAAGGCATCCTTACCGCCCTGGTAGGTATCCCAGAATCCGTACTGCGACGTGGTGTTGCAGATCGTATATCCGTTATCCAGTGTGTAGACGGCATTGTCGGCGGCACCGGGATAGGTCTTCAACCCGTTCCACAGCGGGTGAGTGATGTCGTAGGCATAGAAGTGCCAGGGGTCTTCACCCATCAGGTCGGAGCCTTCGCCGCCTCCGCCACCCCACACATTGTTGGGGTAGGCATCCTCAGGCATGGCACCCAGGGCGATGGCATAGTTGACGGCCGAACGTCCCAGCACGAAGCCCACGCCGCGCTGCCAGAGTTCCTTCATCTTCGGCAGTGCCGTCATCGCGCCGCTCTCTGCCTCGGCAAAACCGTTGTAGTTGCCGTATGAAGAGCAGTGACGGTGGAAGAATATCAGTCTGCACTTGTCGAGTGAGATGTTCCCGCTGGCGATGTCGCTCCATGAGGCGTAGGCGGCACTCTCTATGTTACCCGTGAGCCACTTGGCTGCAGCCTTCTCCTCATCGTTCAGCAGTTCGATGTTCTCTGCCTCGCCCACGAAGATGGCTACCGGGTCGGCTATCAGTGTGACGTACACTGTATAGACTGTGGTGGCGGTGTTGTCGGTCAGGGTGATCTGGAAAGGTTCCGTGAAGTTGGCCTTAGTACCGCTGGCAGGACTGCAGGAGGCATCCTCACTGCACTCCACCTCGAAGGCGGCATTGCTCAGGTCTATGCCGCTGTTGGCCATCACGCTGACCGTGATCGTCTTATCCTGCTGGTTGATGGCACCTTTCACTCCTTCCAGGATGAAGAGTGACATCAGTGCCTCGTCATTGCGCACGCTGACCTGATAGTCCATCACCAGGTCGCCGTTGGCGATATGCAGGGTCCTGTCTCCGTCGAAGTTGATGCGGTCGCCCACCTTCATGTTGGTCTGGGCACCGGGCGAGACCGTCAGGCTGGTGATCTCCATGTTGCTCTTCTGGTCAAAGTCGGCAGGCACCTTCACCTTCACCAGTCGTTTCTCTGTGCTGATAGTGGCCTCATACTGTCCGTTGAGCACGAACTTCTCCACGAGGCATGATCCGCTCACGTCGATACTGCCCGTATGGTCGTCGCTGCAGGAGGATAGGAGACCCCCTCCGACTCCCCCAAGGGGGAGAGCGGTTACCAGATAAACTGCGATTTTGATAATATTCTGTCTCATATTCATATCCTTTATTATTAATGACTTTGTGTAATTATTCCCTTCCCTCATAGGGGAGGGTTAGGGTGAGGTCTTACCACTGTCCGCAGTTCTGCGTGTAGTGTCCGTTTGAGGCGGCCATCTGTTCGTAAGGCACGGGCAGATACTCGTTCTTGTTGGCCGTAAACTGCGATCCGCTCAGGAAGTTCATCTTCTCACTCTCCGTCGTATAGTACTTGTTGAGCACCGTAGCGGCATCACCCCAGCGTACCAGGTCGAAGAAGCGCTCACTCTCCATAGCCAGTTCCAGCCGGCGCTCCATCTTCACGATCTTCATCGCTTCTTCCTTGGAATACGTGCCGCTGTACTTGCCCACTGCATAGTGGACACCATATTTGTTGGGATAGTTCGATACGATACTGTTGGTAGCCATACCGGCGGCACGTTCGCGCACCTGGTTCACCAGGGCGATGGCTTCAGCAGTCTGTCCCAACTGTGCCAGCGCCTCGGCACGCATCAGCAGCACGTCGGCATAGCGGAAGACAATCCGGTTCATCGAACTGGCCCACTGCGAGTCGCACAGATACAGGTAACTGTCGGTCAGGGCAGGGTCTACGTTCTGCTTCAGCGATACGAAGTATCCGAAGGTACCGCCCGAACGGCTCCAGGCATTGCTCTCTGCTATCATGAAGCTGGTGTTGAACATATAGGGAGTGCCGGGCACGCCTACTGTGACGAACAGGCGGGGATCGACGGTCTGGCTGCTGCCCACGACATAGTCTACATCGGCAAAGTTGTCGAGCATAGGCAGTCCGTCGCTGTTGGTACGGTAAGCATCCACCAGATTGTGCGACGGCTTGTAGAAATCGCAGCCAGAGTCGTGGACCTTGGGGATACAGGGTACAATCAGACGGTTTGAGAAGTTCAGGTTGCCGTACACGGTTCCGTCGTTCCTGGAGTACTGGATGGCCCACAGGCTCTCCTTGCCGTTCTCGTACTGCTCTTCAGGACGGAAATTGTTGTGCAGGTCTGATTCCAGGCCGTAGCCGTTGTAGAGAGAGGCATTCGTATATTCCACCACTTTCTGCAGGTCGGCATCGTTGATACCCGTCACCTGGTTGGTGTTGGCATCATCCTGACGATAGGCCTTATAGAGATACACCTTGGCCAGGAAAGCGGCACAGGCGGCCTTTGTGGGACGGCCCTTGTCTGCCTGCGTCACAGGCAGTACGGCGTAGGCATCCTCCAGGTCGTTGATGATCTGCTGCCAGCCCTCATCGTTGGTATATTCGGTGTTCGAGAGGTTGTTATAATCCTCTTCCTCCATGTTAGGCTTGTTCACAAACGGGATCTTCTTGAACAGGCGCTTCAGTTGGAAGTGGCCGTAAGCGCGCAGGAACTTCATCTCGGCCGTACGCTGCCGGATGGTGGCATTCTCCTGGTCGGCACTCGACAGGATATCGAGTGACAGCGATACACGCGACAGATAGTTATACATCTTGGTCCAGATCGAACTGAAGGGCCAGTCAGTAGTCATCACACCCGTACTCTTCTCTAAGCGGTGGAAGGGTTCACCGTCGGAGAAGTCTGAACCGCCCACGTAGGCATCGTCAGAGCGGACGTCATAGTTCCAGAGCGAGAACGAGGCGTTCATGTCCTCGATGGTCACCAGTCCGGCATAAGCCGAGATCAGCACATTGTCGATATATTCGGCGTTCTTCACCTCGTCCTGGGTCAGTGTTGCCTGCGGCACTTGCTCGTCAAGGAAGTTTGAGCAGGATATGAAGAGGAAGGTGGAAAGTGGAAAGAGGAAAGAGGAAAGTCTCACCGCTACCTTATTATATATATTAGTCATCATAAGTATCAATTATCTGTTTCAGTTATCAATTAGAATGAGACGTTTAGTCCGAAAGTAAGGTTGAGAGGGATAGGATAGTTGAATCCCGGGTTCTCAGGATCGGCACCGGTGAACTTGCCGCTCTTGATGGTCAGCAGGTTCTGGGCTGAGGCATAGAGGCGTATGCGGTCCAGGTGCAACTTGTCTGTCAGTTGCTTCGGCATGTTGTAACCCAGTTGGATGGTACGCAACTTGGCATACGACCCGTTCTCGATGAAGTAGGAAGACACGCGTCCCTCGTTGTTGGTGTCCGAGGTGGTGAGCGCGGGTATGTCGCTGCCGGGGTTGGTCGGGCTCCAGGCATCCAGCACGCGGACGCCCTTGTTCAGATAGGGCACGTTGATGGCAGAGTTGGCCCAGAAGTCGGTCTGTGACTTATAGCCGCGACAGTCTACGTCGACACCCTGCACGCCTTGCCAGAACATCGTCATGTCCCAGTTCTTGTACTGCAGATAGATGTTGAGTCCCCAGGTAAAGGCGGGGGTGGGGTCATAGATCCAGTCCTGGTCGGCCTCGGTGATGATGCCGTCGCCGTTCAGGTCCTTATAGCGGATGCGCCCCAGGCCGGCTCCTTCCTGCACGGCGTGGTTGTCTATCTCCTCCTGACTCTTGAAGATGCCGTCGTAGATGTAGCCTACCTGCGAGAACATGGGGTGGCCGACAACGCTCTTGATGCCGTTGCCGCCGTACTTGCCGTTGGCGGCAACCGTCTCTGGCAACTTCGTGATCTCGTTCGTGTATTTACTCAGGTTGCCGTTGATGTCCCACGAGAAGCCGTTCTCCAGACTGTGGCGGTAGCCGATGCTCAGTTCCCAGCCGTTGTTCTTCACCTCACCGGCGTTGATCCACCGGCCGGAGCCCTCACCCATGGCACCGATGCCCTCCATGAAGAGCAGGATGTCGGTGGTCTTCTTGTTGAACCAGTCGAAACTTCCGTAGACCTCGTTCCCGAGAAGGGCGAAGTCGATACCGATGTTATGCTGCGTGGTGGTCTCCCACTTGATGTCGTCGTTGCCTCGCTGGTTGCGGACGTAGCCGTTCTGCAGGTCATAGCCGCCGTTCGTTCCGGCGATGTCGTAGGAGGAGCCAGCCTGTCCGCTGCCCCAGAGGCCAGTGGATACGACAGACTTATAGAGCGTGTAACGGGCCGTGTTCGAGATCTCCTGGTTACCGGTCTGTCCCCATGAGTAGCGCAGTTTCAGGTTGTCGAGCCAGCCCTTGGTGCTCTCCATGAACTTCTCCTGTGAGATGCGCCATCCGGCACTGACGGAGGGGAAGGTACCATACTGGTTGTTGGTACCGAACCGGCTCGACCCGTCGCGACGGATCGTGAACGAGGCCAGGTACTTGTCGTCGTAGTTGTAATTCACCTTGCCGAAGTACGACACGAGAGAGAAGCCGTCGCCGAAACCCTCGGCCAACTGGCGGCCGGCACCTGCCGAAGGCCACATGTAGTCGGTGTTCAGGATGGCCAGTTCGTAACGCTTGGCACTGTTCATCTTATAGTCCTGGCGGTTCACCTCAGTACCGATCATGGCATCACCGCGGTGCTTGCCTATTTCCAGGTTGTAGGTGGCGATGGCGTTCCACATCCAGCGCATGGTGTGCTCCTGCTTGCCTTCGACGGCCGTGTCGGTGCGCATCACCTTACCGTTGGCGATGGGGTAGGTGAAGAAGCGCTGCTCCTTCTGGGTGTAGTCCATACCCAGGGTGGTGCGGATCATGAAGTTCTTGAAGGGCGTCACGCTCAGGTGTACGTCGCCGAACATACGCCACTGGGTGTATTCGTTGTCCTTCGCATTGTCGATCATGCTCAGCGGATTCTCACGCTCTGAGTAGGCTCCCAGGGCCTGGGCGTATTTGCCGTTCTCGGCATAGATGGGGAAGTTGGGGTTGAACTCCAGCGCATGTTCCAGCACACCGCCGGGGGCATCGACACCCTTGGTGCGGTTGATGGTGAAGTTCTCGCCGATCGTCACGATGTTGTCCAGTAGTTTGTAGTCAGCATTGGCACGGGCGGAGAGACGGTTGAAGTAACTGTCCTTGATAGTGCCCTGGTTGTCGTAGTAGCCTAACGAGAAGAACGAACTGCCTTTCTCGGAGCCGTTGCTGACGGACACATTATACTGCTGGACGATACCTGTGCGGGTGATCTCGTCGAACCAGTCGGTGTCGCCGGCGCGGACTGTACCGTTCTCGTCGAGGAACATGTTCATCGTCATCTTGTTCAGCACAGGGTGGCCGTTGGCGTCGTAACTCCAGTCGTAGTTATAGCCCAGGTTGTTGTTGCTGGGGTTCTGCCCGTCGTTCACGCTGGCCTGCCAGTAGGCGCGGCCCCACTGGCTGGCGTTCATGGTCTCGATCTTGTTGGTATAGAATGATGAGGCGATACTTCCGTCGAAGTTCACCTTCACCTTGCCGTCCTTGCCTTTCTTGGTGGTGATGATGATCACACCGTTGGCAGCCCGCGAACCGTAGATGCTGGCCGAGGCTGCATCCTTCAGCACCTGGATCGACTCGATGTCATTGCCGTTGAGTTCGTGCATGCCGGCCTTGGTGGGCACGCCGTCGATGATGTAGAGCGGGTCGTTGTCGTTCAGGGTTCCGACACCACGGATGCGTACCGTGGCGGCTCCGGAGGGGTTACCGTCGGCAGAGATGTTCATGCCTGGCACCCGGCCCTGGAGGGCCTTCATCGGGTTGTTCTCGTTCTGCTTGGCCATCTCGTCGACACTGACTGTTGAGATGGCACCCGTCAGGTCGGCCTTGCGCTGGGTGGTATAGCCTGTCACCACCACCTCCTGCAGCACCTCGGCATCGTCCTTCAGCGTCACCTTCATGCCCTGCTGGGCCGGTACCTCCTGTGTCTGGTAGCCGATGTAAGAGATAACGAGGATCGTGCCCTCGTTCACTTTCAGGGAGAAGTTGCCGTCGAAGTCGGTGATCGTACCGTTCGAGGTTCCTTTCTCCATCACTGTGGCACCGATGACCGTCTCACCCGAAGCGTCGACGACGGTACCACTGATCTCGCCTTGCGCGTACATTATAGTACTTGTAAGGAGAGCCAGCAAACTTAGAAATAATTTCTTTAGTTGTCCCATTGTTGATCTTAGAATTGTTAGTACTCTTGTGAATTAAAACTGTTGCAAAGGTACTAAAATATAAGGTATGGGTATAATAAAAATCGTTCAGGGACTATCAAAAATGTTACATGAAACAATCGTTGACTATTATGTCAAAAATGTCAAGCGCTGTTTTTTTTGTTTATAGTTTAATGTTTATAGTTTATAGATGATTACTTCTATAGTCTTCAGGTCATTATGTTCAGATCATTAGGATGGGCTTGCAAATCATTTTGGGCTTGCCTAGTAATCATCTATAAACTATAAACTATAAGCTATAAACTATAAACAATAAACTATAAACAATAAACAAAAAAACTACTCCGCCCTGAGGTCTGTGGGATACTTGCCGAACTGTTTCTTGAAGCAGGAAGAGAAATATCCCGGGGTGCCGAAGCCCACCTCGTATGCGATCTCTGCGACGGTCTTGGTGGTGGAGGTCAGCAGGGCGTAGGCCTGTTGCAGCCGCATCTGCCGCAGCAGTTCCACAGGGGTCTGTCCGGTGATGGCCTTCACCTTTCTGTATAGTTGTACGCGACTCAGGCCTATCTCTTCGCCCAGTTCGTCCATCTTCAGATTGGGGTTCGACATGTTCTTGCGGATGGCATCGTTGAGTTGCTCGGCGAAGAGCATGTCCTGGCTCTTGGGTGCCGGTGTGTCGTCTGCCGGCCTGACGAAGATCTCATGCAGCCGGCGGTTGCTGGCATCGGTGTAGAAGAGTGTCTGCTCCTCGTTCATGCTCTGGCGGTGGCGCAGGTTCTTCCTGGACTGCCGCCAGGCCTGCAGGATCATGATGATGGCAACTACCAGCACGACGATACATGCGATGCTGCCGATGAGCACCTTCCGCTGGGTGTCGTAGAGCACCAGCGAGTCCTCCAGTTTGTCTTGGATGGTCACCAGGTCTTTCTGCTGCCTCATCAGTTCCCTGGTCGTGGTGGCGATGGGCCATGCGTTCTCACGCACCACGAGGATGCCTTCCAGATGGTTCATCTTCTTGTATGGCCTGCCTTCCAGGATGTCGAGCGCCAGTCTGACGATCTCCGAGCCTCCCGTCGGATAGATGTAACTGGCCAACTGGTGGCCGAACTGCACGTAGTCGAGCCCTTCGTCAGGCATGCCGTCGATGCCCATGATCTTGACCTTGTCCTGTGTGCCTGTCTCCACTACCGCCTTGTAGGCTCCTGTGGCCATGCCGTCGTTGTGGCAGAACACGATGTCGGGCAGCGGCCCCTTGTCTATCTGGTCTTTCACGATGCGGTAGGTGCCCTCCGAACTCCAGTCGCTCTCACGCCAGATGTAGTCCAGTTCGCTGTGCCCCTCCATGGCATCGGCAAAGCCCTTGTGGCGCTCCTTGGCGGGCGAACTGCTCATCAGGGCCGTCACCTCGAGTATCAGCGGCCTGTGACCGCGGGTGGCCAGGCCCCTGGCCACGTCGGCGGCGTTCACGCCCACCGCATGGCCTGCCTCCCGGTTGCTGCCGCCGATGAAGGCGGTGTAGTTGTCGCCAGCCACATGGCGGTCGAAGCATATCACGGGAATCCCTTTCTGCCTGACGCGCTCAATGGCGGCCGAGACAGGGGCTTCTTCGTTGGGGGCCACCACCAGCAGGTTGATGCCCGAGGCTGCCAGACTGTCGATCTGCCTGATCTGCAGATCCGTGTCGTCGTGGGCGCTGGCTATGATCACCTTGACATCCTTGTCGTACAGGTGCTGGGCGGCCAGCATCTCGTTGTTCACCTTCTCGCGCCATCGGCCTTCGGCGCATTGCGACACGCCTATCCTGTACACCTCCTTCTCTGAGCACGATGCCAGTAGGGTCAGTAGCAGCGACAGCACGGCCGTCGCCATGAAGGCACCACAGATCCCCCTGCGCTTCCTGCCTGTTGCTTGGGCAACAAGGGCTTGCAGGCACGCCGAGGCATCCGTCAGGGGCTTCAGAATCGGAGAAGTCTTGTCATACTTCACAGTAACTGTTTTCCTTTTCAAGAACATATCATTCAGCAATCTTGCGCCTTGCTGAAGTCCACGGGTCAGTTCTTTTACAGATTTAAAAGTTGCCATAAAGTCGCTATTTTAACAATTCCCTATTGCTGTTTCCCTCCAACACTTGCATCTGCTGAATGGCAATCTGATTCAACTTAACAAGTCTCTCACCTTGTGACACGCCCTCATTTATAAGTACAGCGTTGATGTTTTCCATATTCGAGAGACAAATGAGTTCATTAATTGTGGCATAGTCACGGATATTGCCTTTGAGGTCTGGATTTGCTTCGCGCCATTGTTTCGCAGTCATTCCAAACATAGCCACATTAAGCACGTCGGCCTCCTCGGCATAGATGATACTGGCCTGCTCAGCGGTTATTTCTTCAGGTATAAGATGGCTTTTGATAGCATCGGTATGAATATGGTAGTTAATCTTGGAAAGTTCTCTCTTTGCCGTCCAGCCCAACATTTTCTGTTCCTCAGTTTTCAGCCGTTGGTATTCCTTGACCAGTAACAGTTGAAATTTAGGGCTTATCCACATGCCAAAGTGGTAGGCTATATCGCGGTGGGCATAAGTGCCACCATATCGTCCCGCTTTAGAAAAGATACCAATGGCTCCGGTCTTTTCTATCCAGGTCTTGACTGACAGAACAAAGTTATTACTGCCCGCCATATTTCTAAATGTACCGAATTCGGTACAATTAAAAGTTGGATTGTAGAGCATTTCCCATTCTCCAAGGTACTCAATCGTGCTTTTCAGACTGAGCCATCGGAAAATGATGTGTTCCTGCAACTGACTACGAGCCATATCTGTCAGTGAAATGTAGTCGTCGTCATTATGAGAAACAATTGTAATCTCCGTATTTTGAACTTTAATCTTTGCCATAGGATCGTCTTTGCTATAAATTATGTGTGCAAAGTTAGCACAAAATCATGAGACTAAAGAAGAATGTGTGAAAAATCCTTCAAAAGTTTGATATTTCCGTTTCTTCTGTTTCCCCTTCCCCCCTAACAATGGGCTATTGAAACAGGCAGGTGGCTCAACTTTGAGCAGTTTTAATGCGCGTTTTTGATACCCTTGCTGCCCCTTTTAAGGCTAAGCAACTGATTTTTAAATATATAGCAGGGGCAGTATGTGCCTATTTTGCTGCCCCTCTGCTGCCCCGTGCTGCCCCTCGAAATTTTGAGTCCTATCGTTTGCCTATAGGCGAACAATCGTTTGAGTATAGGCGAACGATTGTTTGAGTATAGGCGAACGATAGTAAGGATAGGGGAAAACCCCTTTGAAGATGCGTGTAAACCCCTATAAACAGGCATTTCCGTCCCTGTTAGGAGGCATCGGCAACAGCGTTAGAAGGCATCAGCAACAACATTAGGAGGCATCGCCAATGGTGCAGACTTGCCAAATTCATGATGATGCGCATGTTTTGTCCGTGAATAATCCACGAAATATTTGGTTATTTGCGCGCTTATGTGTACCTTTGCAGGCTGATAGAAAACGACTCAAAACGACTATGAAGATTACGAAAATCAAGACCAAGGCGGGGGCCTTCGGGGTCCCTGTCACCACAGACCTCGACGCCATCGTGGAGCGCATGCGCTCGCCACAGACGAAGGAGGCCGCCGACCGTGTCGCAGCCATTGCGCTGAGGTCGAGGCTCGCCATCGCGAAGGGCGCCGCCCGGTACCTGCTCCTCGACAGCGACCGCCTGCCGTACCTCGTGTTCAGCGCCACCTTCGGGCGCGACGGCTTCGACAAGCCCAACGCGCTGACGGGGCTGCTGATGCTGAACGTGCCCTGTCCGCAGGGCGCGGGGCAGATCGGCGAACTGCGCAGGCGCGTCAGTCAGATACCCTACACGCTGTTGGCCTTTGCGGGTGTCAGCGGGGTGACGCTGAAGGTGGTGGTACGCTGTGATCTGAAAGATGCCAAAAACATTGACAAAGACGACTATCTCGGATTCATGCAGGAGGCTCATGAGAACGCGGCCAGACTATACACCTCGCTGGCGATGTGCGACCTGCTTGTGGGCGAGCAGTCGCTCACGCGCGGCTGCCGGATGAGTTATGACCCGCAACTCTACTACAATCCCGAGGCGCTGCCGATGCCCGTGGTGCGCGAGGCCCGCGACCCGTTGGGCGTCTACGCGGGCACGAAGGCCGACGACGACGGGACGGTCGTGTGGTATCCCGATTCCGACGAGCGGAACCGGATCGACCTGGAGTTCCAGACCTGCCTGTCGAAGGCCCTCGACGACCAGCCAGAGAACATGAAGGCCTGTCTGCAGGCGCTGGCCGACTACTGTGCGAAGGCCTGCCTCGCGGAGGAGGGCTGCGTGGTGCGTGCCGGCTGGAACGCCCGCTTCAGGCCGCTCGGCACGGACCTGATCCGGAAGACGTTCCGTAATGCCTATAAAAAACCTTACAAAGGAGTGCCCGTTTCGCAGATGAACGAGAAGGAGCGCATCATGCGCTCGATAGAGGACTTCCTCTGCCGTCGCTACGAACTGCGCTACAATGTGGTGAAGCGGGTGACCGAGTTCCGCCCCAACGACCTGCGCTACCAGCAGTGGAAGCCGCTGACGGACAGGGACTTGCGCAGCCTCGTCGTCGAGGAGATGAAGGAGGGCGGCGAGAGTTGGATGAGCGACATCCGCACCTATGTGGAGAGCGCCCACGTGGCCGACTACAACCCTATCCACGAGTTCCTCGCCGCCTGCGGCCCCTGGGACGGCAAGGCCGACTATATCGAGGACTTCGCGCGGCGCCTGCCCACGGACTACGCCCGCTGGCCCCAGTACTTCCACCGCTGGCTCTTAGCGATGGTGGCCCAGGCCCTCGACCTGAACCGCGACTACGGCAACTCGATGGTGCCGCTGCTCATCGGCGAGCAGGGCTACCTGAAGACGCAGTTCTGCAACCATATCCTGCCGCCCTCGATGCGCGAGTACTACATGAAGGACATCAAGATGGACAATGCCGAGCAGGTGGAGCGCGTGCTGGGGCGCATGTGGCTGGTGAACATCGACGAGTACGACGCGAAGACGCCCCGCGAGCAGGCGAAGATCAAGCGGCTGCTGACGGAGAAGGAGGTGCAGGTGCGGAAGATGCGGTCGGACCAGTACACGATGACGCCGCGCCTCTGCTCGTTTATCGCCACCACCAACGACCCCATGCCCCTGCCGTCGGGCGACGGCACGCGCCGCTACCTCTGTGTCGAGGTGACGGGCAAGGTCGACATGGGCGGCACCATCCCCTACAAACAGATGTATGCCCAGGCCGTGAGCGAACTGCGCAGTCCGGACTGCCTTTACTGGTTCACCAGCGACGACGAGCGGGAGATCCAGCAGCACAACCGGCGCTATCAGCAGGAGTCGGCGCCGGAGATGATACTCGGACAGTACTTCGAGCCGGTCTCCCAGCACACGCGTGAGCATTTCTGGACGACCACTGCCATCCAGAAGGAATTGTCATGTCATTTGAAGTCACAGGATCTGCCAACGTTGCGGGATATCAGCGAGTCTGCCAAGAAACTGCGCTGGCGGAAGTTCAAGAATAATGGTGTGCTGGGCTACTACCTAAGCCTGCGCTCATGACCCTCTTGTGCAAAGGGGCAGAAGGGGCAGCAGAGGGGCGGCAAAAATAGGTGATGCTGCCCCTGTTAATTGGTTGTGTTTCAGGAAGAAATCTCTAAAAGGGGCAGAAGGGGCAGCAAAATAGCACGGTTAAATCTCCGTATAGATATCTGTCTTCCCTATTTTCGACTTCATCAGTTTCGGGTTCTCTCCCTTCGTCCAGGCCTCCAACTGCTTGCGGGCCGAGTATAGCGTCAGGTTGGCGTGGTAGGCAAACGACCTGGCGGTGACGTAGTCCTGTTTCAGACACTCCCTCAAGGCTTGCTCCAGGCGCTCCGTGTCCTGCATCAACTGCTGCACGTTGGGGTTGTCGACACGCAGGAATCCGTCGTAGAGCCACCCCTCGATGGCCTTGTTCCATATCTTTCCCGGATTGTAGTCCACGCCCACCAGCATCACATCGCTGTTCTCCACCTCGTCGGCATCGGTGATCTCCCGCCGCAGTCCCAACTTGGGTACGAACGAGCCGATGGGCGTCTCCACCCGGTAGCCCCTCGCCATCAGTTCGGCGGCACCCTTCAGAAACTGGCTGAGCACAAACTCCAGTTCGCCGTCCCTGGTCTGATAGTTCTCACTGCAGTACTTGTCGAGGGCCTTGATGTCGAGTTTGTACCCTCTGGCGGGTCTGGCGTAGACGATGTTCCGGCCGTCCTTCCCCTTCATCGGCGTGGGGTGGACCTCATACGGGAATCCGCTTTTCTTTCTTGGCATAACAGATGCGATTTTATAGATTTTTCTGCAAAGTTACGGAAAATATGCCGTCCAAAATCCCTTTTTAAGAAATTTTTCGATAAATCTCTTGTATATATAAGGAAAATATGTTACTTTTGCATTTGTATTATATAATATGATCGCGATAATTTAAAGATATGAAGAATACAAAGACACTGTTGCTCATGCTGCTGATGGTGGTGATGAGCATGGGCGTGAAGGCCCAGGAGACTCAGGAAGTGGTGGTCACGGGAACGGGCGGCTACACAGGTGGCACGATCGTCGTCAACGAAGAGAAGTCGAGCGGACAGACGGTGGTCATCACGGTGACGCCTGCCACCGACTATTATATCGCTAAAAAAGATATTGAGGTGATCCCGGCCAGAGACCCCTCGCTGGCCACCCGTACTGAGGGGGAAAGCACGGCACCGGCCATCGACCAGAAGCCGCTGACGCTGACCTTAGTGGTCGCTGACGGCGAGGAACAGAAAGACGATGTCGACGACCTCACCGCCCAGCGCGAGTATAGTTTCACCGTGCCCGAAGGCCTCGGCGCCTGGATCACGAAGGCTGACTTCCACGAGGTGGACAAGCCCGTCACCTCTGGAAAGATTGACGGATCGGACGTGAGTTGGGAGGTGACAGGCGATGCCGGGAACACGTCGCTGACACTCGACGGTGAGGGCACTGCCACCCTCGGAGAGACCGCTCCCTGGGAGGCGTTCAAGGATCAGATCGTCTCGCTGACAGTCGGCGAGGGTGTGCAGGATCTGGGCGACGGTCTGCTCGCCGGCCTCGGCAGCCTCAAGACCATCACCCTGAAGGGCTCGAAGATTGTGGGCCTCGGCCGGAACACCCTCTCGAAGGAGGTGACCGTCGATGTCGCAGGACAACTCTATAATGAATACAAGGCCTCCGACGACTGGGGCCAGGCCACCATCGCCAGCACTGGCGGCACCCAGATGACGGGCGTCACCTTCGGCACGAACAACGACTACGACACCTTCGTCAGCAGCGAGGCCCTGCAGGTGCCCTCCATGCTGACGGCCTACACCGTCACTGGCGTTGACGGCAGCAGGGTGGTGCTCGACGAGGTGAAGGTCATCCCGGCCGGTGTGCCCGTGCTGCTCTTCAGCAAGGGCCTCGACGACAGTGACTTCATCACCGCCAAGGCCACAGACCAGGACGGCGACATCACCGTGAAGAAACAGACAGGCGGCACCACATACTCGCTCCAGGTGGCCCCCGAGGGCGGACAGCCAGTCGGATTGGGAGAGGTCTACCTGCTCTACAACGACGTGTTCTACCTCTCTCAGGCCGGCAGAATCCCCGCTGGCGGCATCTACCTGCAGCCGGCCAAGGAGCAACTCGCCAAGACCCGTTCGGTGCTCGTCATCGACGGCACCGGCACCACGGCCATCGATGCCCCCGTCACATTCGCCTCTCAGCGCCCTGATGCCTGGTACACCCTCGACGGCCGCCGCCTCAGCGGCAAGCCCTCGCAGAAAGGTGTCTACATCAATGGTGGCGTCAAGGTCGTGATTAAGTGAGAGAAGCGGCAAAGTTCACTTTGACGCTGGAACTGTACAGAGAGACATTGACGCAGGATATGACATGGATACGGACTATGATTTCAAAGGTAAGGATTTTGGCTATGCAAGAACATTGCGCACAAGGTGTCTGACACTTTGTGATTAATGAAGCAAGAATATATGACACACGATATACACACCACGCAGTACGACGGACCGCAGCAGGGAGAGATCATTCTCTACCAGCCTGACGAGACCGTGCGCCTCGAGGTGCGACTGGAGGATGACACCGTCTGGCTGACGCAACAGCAGATGGCGGAGTTGTTCCAGACAACAAGGAATAATATAACTTTACATATTGGCAACATTTTCAAAGAAGATGAGTTGGAGGAATCGTCAGTACGTAAGGAATCCTTACTAACTGCATCCGACGGAAAAAGATATCGCACAAAATTCTACAACTTAGACGTAATTATTTCTGTTGGATATCGTGTGAAATCCCAGCGGGGCACAAAGTTCCGTCAGTGGGCAAATAAGATAATAAAGGAGTATTTACTTCGAGGATATACCATCAATCTGCAACTACAACAGATGGAACAGCGTATGGATGCTCGTCTTGAAGCACACGTACAAAATGAACAGAAACGTTTCAGCCAGATAGAGCAGACATTGGACAACCATCAAGAGAAGATCGACTTCTTCGTCCGCACGAACCAGCCGCCGATAGAGGGCGTGCTGTTCGAAGGGCAGATATTTGATGCCTTCGAACTGATGGGAATCGACAAGAACGTCATCCTTGGCCAACTATGAAGGACTACGAATTTTACGAATGAAGATAAGCGACAACGGATTACACGGATTCAACGGATTCAAGACAAATGAAACAAGAATATATGACACACGATATGAAGAAGACACTGATGAGAATGCTCACCCTGATGCTGCTGATGATGGTCAGCATCGGGGCGGGGGCAGAAGTAAAGGTTATTTATGGAGAGAAAGGTACGGAACTGCAGGCTGATAAGGACGGCAAGGTCACCCTCGGCCAGAAAGAACTGACGGGCGGTACGATCGTTATCACTCAGGTAGCTCAGCGTGACGGCACGACGAAGGTGACCCTCGCTGTGACCCCCTCCGACGGCTATACCCTGGCGAAGGACGGCCTCGAGGTCTATGCCGTCGCCCCCGCCGACATCAGCTCCACCCGCGCCGTGACAGCCTCCGACAAACTCGACCTTACGAGCGATGACTTCAAAGACGCCTCCCAGAAGCGCACCTATACCACCACCATCGACTCGAACCTCGCCCTCTGGCTGAAGAGCGCCAGCTTCCAGACGAAGAAGAGAGAAGGGGCGAAAGCTACCCCAGAAATTCATCCTTATTTAGGCATATGGTATATGACTGTCAAAGGAAACTCATCACATTACCTTGTTCCGGCAGCCAATCCGGAAGTGACAACTGCTGAGCATGTGAACGAGGATGCCTACTTCTCCAACAACTATAGCACTTCTCCTGGCGACCCGGAGATGCCGTTCATTACCACCTATGCCACAGGAAAAGTGCTTAATGCCATTTGGATACTGGAACCTGTAAGCGACGAAAGCGACTATTACTATATCGTTCATGCCCAGACAGGCAAATACCTCAAATACCAAACCTATATTTCTGGAAGCGATTCACGACGCAAATATGTACACCTCGAAACCATATCTACCCTTGGTGACACCGAGAAGTTTTACATCGTAAAGGATGGAACGACAGACTACGTAAAAATACGCCCCAAAAACAGCAGTACCTTGTATTTCAATATTTCCGGAGGTTGTCAGGACAGGTATAATGGTGGTACCTCCAAACCATATTATTCCGGTATGTTAGGCGGATATGCAACTATAGACGATAACTCTAGGTTTCTGCTCACTAACACCAAATTACTAGCCCCTACCATCAACTACGATTCCGAAGCTAACACCTTCACCATCACTTACGACAAGATAGCTTCAGGCTTCGATATTCTCTACACTACAGATGGCAGTACGCCAACTGTCGGAGGCAGCTCCACGCAAACCTATAGCAACGCCCCCGTTACAGTTTCGGGAAGTTACACCCTGAAGGCAGTAATAGCCCGCTATGGTATGGTTCTGTCTGAATTGGCATCACTGCCCGTAGGCATTCCAGTTGATCCAAGCATCACTCCACTTACAGATTGCAACAATCTTGTAGAGATGTCGGCAGATGGTGCAGTTATTTACTATACCCTTGATGGTAGCAATCCTGACAATACCAGTACTGTTTATTCCGGGCCGTTCACCCTAAGCGAGGATGCTACCATCAAAGCCATCGCCTACAATGGCACGCTACATTCGGGTATTACTGAGGTTAGTTATAAACCGCGTTATACGGAAAAGCCCGTCATCACTCAGAATGGTATTACCATTACTATTTCTGGTAGCGGCACCATCTACTACACCACCGACGGCACTGCCCCCACAATAGAGAGCACGCCATATACCGACCCCATAACTCTGAGCGACGGCACTGGAACAATGACGATCAAGGCTGCGGCCAAGGAAAGCACCAAGGAATTGTCTTGTGTTGCCGACGCCACCATTTCCTTAGGCTATTTCATCAATGACCTGGCAAAGTTGCAGGATATCACTTCTCATCTGACTGAGCGATGCATCGTAACCAACGACATTGATGCCAGCAGTTTCACTACCAGCATCACTGATTTTGCAGGCGAGTTCGACGGTAGCTACCACACTATTTCAGGCCTAACACAGCCTTTGTTTAGTTCAACAAACAATGCTGTCATCAAAAATGTACGCCTTAAAGATGTAAAAATTGAAAAGGCAGGAAAAGTTGGTGCCATTACGGGTGTTGCCGGTGGCTATACCCGAATTTACAATTGCGGCATCTTGCCCAGTGACAACAAATATGAGAGTCCGACACAATCGACTGTAAAAAGCACTGATGACTACTGTGGTGGATTGGTTGGTCATTTGAATGACGATTCACGCGTTATCAACTGCTTCAGTTACGCCAACATTACAGGTGGCACCACTGTGGGAGGAATCGTGGGCTATAACCAAACGGCCTCAACAGCGGCTGTTACGGATGGTAAATATGCTAATCTACGAACAGCAGTGGTAAACTGTATGTTCTACGGCAATATCACGGGTGGCACGAATGTATATCCCGTTTATGGTGGAGCGAAGATGATGAACAAGGGAGACAATAGCATCAATACCTACGATTTCTATCGTGCTGAAGCCAGCATCAATGTGCCAACAACCAACTACAACTGCTCATGGCCGGCTTTGGAGGAAAATCTGACGCGCTTCGAGTACTATCGCTATCTGCTCAACAGCAACCGCGAACTGTGTGGCTGGTGGGTAGGCAGCAATGTGGCACCCAATACGCTGACTACAGCCGAGGTGCAGGCCATAAAGAAAGATGCCTCGCTGATAGGCAAGTGGGTGCTCGACCCCAGCATTGCACCTTACCCTATACTGAAACCAGCAGGAAAATATCCGTCGGTCATCAACCCAGATCCCGCACGGCGCATTGACCCTGACACGAAAGTATGGGTCAACAGAACCGCATCCGCAAACACGATAGAGACAAATGCAGCTCCCGACACGGAAGGACAGACTCTGGGCTCTGTCACCGTGACTGTCGTTGCAGGTAGTCATCATTCAGCCGATAACATAACGCTTTCCATTCCAATCACTGCGATGGACCTTGACAACTTAGACTTCTGCTACGGAAAGATACAGTTGCCATATTATAATGAGGTGTTTGGTAATCCTACAGGCTCGACATGGAGCGCTAAATATGGAGACAACTATTCCAACATGGTGGTAACAGGATGGGATATAGACACCTCAGACGGCACAGCAGGCACGTTCTCCGACGACCCCATAACGGGTAATGTCTTTGCCGACCGCAACAGTACTGCCAAGGACACACACCGTGTCTTTGCTCAAGGGGGATATTATTACGTGCCATACGGGGTTGGCAACATTACCATCACAGCCCATTGGGCAACGGCTTACTATTTAGACAATGGTGATGACTACTATGACCGCACGTCGTTCTCAAGTTCCAATGCTGGTAAAGCTTTTGCTCCTGCGGGCACACGCACTTTTGAAAGTGGAACCTTCGGAGACCAGACCATTTTCAAAGGCTCCATTCAAGGTGTACTCTCAAGTGTAACGAAGGCAAGTACGGTATATGACTGCGCCATCGTGCTCGTAGGTAACCATCAGTACAAGAATTTAAAAGCTAATGTATCGGCTACGGGAAACAAGCCTTTTACCATTATGTCTGTTGACCTTGACTTCGACAATGAGCCAGACTATTGCTTGGAATGGCAAATCGGAGAAGGAACAGATAGAGCAATGATTGACCCTGTCAAGTTCGACTTCCTGCCTATCGTGGAATTGGGCGTTGCCATGAAAGAGGATGCCAGCACAAACCTCTTTGCAATGGGTAAACTGACACCATACGGTCATTTTGAGGTGACAGAGACTTCCATCATCCATTTCGGACAGTTTGAGTATGAGAATGTGAATCGTACAATTGCGGCTCCTGTAATACTTAACAATGGCACTTATGACCAGTTCTCAAGGGGAACACAGGGAGATAACGATCAAAACATCACCTATTTCCTCGTGGGTGGGCATATCAAAATGCCAGTGTTCTCACCAGGTGCACAGGTGAATTCCAATGCTACTTACTGGAGTCGTCATTGTGCGGTGAATGTACTTGGAGGCGAGTTCGCGAAATTCTATCTGACGGGCAACTTCAACAACGGCGTTACTCCCAACAAAGATAACCCGCACTGCTACATCGATGGCGGCAAACTGGACATGGTGGCCAGTGCTGCCAAGGAAGGCATTGACGGGGATGTCTATTGGAAGATAGACCATGCCTCCATCGGCGAGTTCTACGGCGGCGGCATCAATGCCGACAAGCGAGTGACGGGCAGCATCGACATCAGCATCGACCGCAGTAAGGTGACAAAGTTCTGCGGTGGCCCTATGTTTGGTGACATGTATGATGGCAAAACGGTGACCACCCGTGCTACGGGCACCACTTTCGGTGTGTATTACGGAGCTGGCAATGGTGGAACGAGTTACTCGCAGTATGATAGAGACGACAATACGAATAGTTTTTCAATGGGTAAATATACTACGTATAAATACCAGGAGAAGATTAATGGTGTAGAAGGTATGAATGGCTATCACGCCAACTATGAACTCGAGATGGTAAACTCTTCTGCAGGTACTAATTCCAATGTCAACTACCGTACCTATGTATATGCCGCACAGTTTGCCACCACGAACACGGGCAACGTCAGTTCCACCCTTACCGACTGTAGGGTCGAAACCAACTTCTTTGGAGGCGGTAACCTAGGTGGCGTGAACGGCAGTGTCACCTCCCTGCTAACAGGCCATACCGTCGTTGAAGGTAGCGTCTATGGTGCCGGCTATTCTGCCAAGGATCTTTCGGTGGAAATCCTGCCAAAAGAAGGCTATACTGATCCCTCACGCGATGCCAACACAGCGGTTGTCACGCCTGCCAAATACCCAGACAAGATTTCTTATATATGGACAAACGAGACAACTATTGGCTCTACCACGCTCTCTACCTCATCTCCTCATATAGAGAACGTTGATGGCAAGAACTACTTATATACAGAAGTTTCTCTTACCAATCTTGGCGCTGTGTCTGAAGATGTTCACTTGACGCTGCAAGACGATTGCGTAGTAAATGGCAGTGTCTATGGCGGTGGCGACGAGAGTGCCGTCAACAACACAACGACTCCAGCCAATGCCTACACTATCGTCACCCTGAAAGGCAACGCCGAGGTGTTCGGCAATGTCTTCGGCGGTGGCAACAATGGCCTCGTCAGCGGCAGCACGACGGTGAATATTGAGCAGTGATGGAAGAGTGAAAATGTATGATGTAAGAAGTAAGATGGATGATGTAAGACGGAAGATGTAAGAAGTAAGATGTAAGAGTATGGCAAATGAGATAGCATCACAGCAGAATATCCAGAAGGGGGAGATAATCCTCTACCAGCCCGACGAGACGGTACGACTCGAGGTCAGGCTGGAGGATGATACCGTGTGGCTGACTCAGGCTCAGATGGCTGAACTGTTTCAGAAAGATCAATCGGTTATAGCCAGGCATATAGGAAATGTCTTTCGTGAAGGAGAACTAAACGAATCAAGTAATATGCAAATTTTGCATAATACTCTGTCAAAGTATAAGCCGACAAAAGTATATAACCTTAATGTTATTATTTCTGTAGGTTACAGAGTGAAGAGCAAACGAGGCACTCAATTCAGAATATGGGCTACTTCTATTTTGAGAGAGTTCCTTCTTAGAGGGTATGCTGTCAGCCAGCAAACTCGTTTTTTGAAAGAAGATCTTGACAATCGTTTTCTGAAACATGAAAAGAGAATAGAGGCAATTGAGGAGAAGATTGACTTCTTCGTAAGGACGAATCAGCCGCCGGTGGAGGGAATCTTCTACGACGGACAGATATTCGATGCCTACCGGTTCGTGAATGACCTGATCCGCAAGGCAAAGAGTCGCATTGTGTTGATAGACAATTATGTGGACGATACTGTGCTGGCCATGCTCGACAAACGGGCAGCGGGCGTGACGGCGACGATATACACGCAGCACGTTAGTCAACAGTTGCAGTTGGACATCGACCGCCATAATGCGCAATATGACCCTATCGTCGTGGAGCACTTCAACCGTGCCCATGACCGGTTCTTGTTGATAGACGAGGAGGTGTACCACATCGGGGCCTCGCTGAAGGACTTGGGGCGGAAGTGGTTCGCCTTCACGCTGATGCACGACCTAACGGCGGCGGAGTTGATTACTCGAATCGGCGGCAGCGCCACGGTGAACATCGAATGATGTAAGAAGTAAGATGGATGATGTAAGACGGAAGATGTAAGAAGTAAGATGTAAGAGTATGGCAAATGAGATAGCATCACAGCAGAATATCCAGACGGGGGAGATCATCCTCTACCAGCCCGACGAGACGGTACGCATAGAAGTTCGTATGGGAGGAGAGACTGTTTGGCTGACACAGCAGCAAATGGCAGAACTCTTTGACAAAGACAGAACCGTGATAGGTCGCCATATACGCAACATTTACAAAGAGGAAGAACTTGAAAGAGACATCACATGTGCAAAATTTGCACATATGGGTCTTGATGGTGACCAGCAGTATGAATATACGGCTTACAACCTGGATGTCATCATCTCGGTTGGTTACCGCGTAAAGTCCCAGCGAGGCACAAGATTCCGCCAGTGGGCTAACAAGGTCATCAAAGACTATTTGCTTCATGGCTATGCATTTAACCAGCGGTTGCTGCAGATGGAGCAGCGTCTTGATGCTCGTCTCGATGCCCATACTCAGACGGAACAACAACGCTTCATGCAAATTGAATCTACTCTCGCTGACCATCAGCAGAAGATAGACTTCTTCGTGCGGACGAATCAGCCACCTGTGGAGGGAATTTTCTTCGATGGTCAGATATTGAACAAAACGATTAAGTTATGATATATAATAATAGGTATAAAAGAATACTCACGTGGATGCTGGCGACAGTGCTGGCTTGTGGTAGCGCTACGGCCCAGGTGCGTGTGAAAGGCTCCGTCTTCGGCGGCGGTAACAATGCCGACGTGCAGACTAACACCGTGGTGAACATCAGCGCGGGACAGGTGGAGGGCAACGTCTACGGCGGCGGCAATGTGGGCGACGTGGGTACCATCAACAAGACCAACATCAGGGCCTATAAATGGACCGACGAAGCCAATCCGGGCGACACCTATACCTATAATAACACCGGCAGTTGCACCGTCAGCATCACTGGCGGCACGATAGGCCCCGACGGCGAGACCACACCGGATGACAAAGGCAATGTGTTCGGCGCCGGCAAGGGCGTGGCAGAGTCGTTCTGGTGTGAGAAGGCCATGGTCTACAAGACCACGGTCACCGTCAGCGGCGGCACCGTGAAGAACACCGTCTTTGGCGGCGGTGAGGTAGGCCGTGTGGAGAACAACACTGTGGTGACGATAGGCGTGGAAGGCGCAACAGACGGTGCCGCCCCCACCATCGCGGGCGACGTGTTCGGCGCTGGCATGGGTCTCGCCACCCATGGCTACTCAGCCTTGGTGCGCGGCAACACCAATGTCACCATCCAGGGCACGGCCCGGGTGGGCAGGAGCGTATATGGCGGCGGCGAGATAGCCACCGTGGGCAAGTACAACCTGGTGCAAGAGACCGATGTAGACACGGACGAGCATCGGGCAGCCTTCCTGGCAGACCATCCGGGCGTGGACCCGCTGATAGAAGCCGGTATGCCATACTCCATCACGAGCGATAACCTGGGCATCTGTACCGTCAGCGTCAAAGACAATGCCGTCGTCGGGCAGAGTGGTTCGGGCGATGTGTTCGGTGCAGGAAAAGGTGTGGAGCCTGCCTACACTGCCGACGACGCTGCCACTACTGATACAGATGAAAGGTCTAAACGCATGATGTCCTATAATTCTACGCTATATACTACAGCAAACCAAACGACATGGGCGTATTCAGACGACAGTCACGAATACGTCTGGGAATATTTCGACACGGAGGCCAAATACCTCACCTTTGTCCAGACGCTGGCCCTGGCCACACAGACCGCCGTGACCGTCGGCGGCAGTGCGCAGGTCAACGGCTCTGTCTATGGCGGCAGCGAGAGCGGCTATGTGCAGCACCACACTTCCGTTACGGTTGAGGGTGGCACGATAGGTACAGAGTCAGAAACAGTGAAGTACAACGTCTTTGGCGGCGGTCGCGGTATTACGGGCAATGCCACTGCGGGTCGTGCCAGCGGCAACACCACGGTAAATATTCTTGGCGGCACCATCCATGGCGATGTCTATGGCGGTGGCGAGAAAGGTCCGGTGGGCACATCTACTACCACGACATCGACGACTGAAAATGAAGTCACAACTACCACCACTACATACCCAACTGCCACGGTGAACCTCCTTGGCGGCACCATCACGGGCGATGCCTACGGCGGCGGGCTGGGCGACGCTTCGACGGCTGCCGATGCCGGCAATACGCAGGTGAACCTGAACGGTATGGCACTCAGTGAATATACGTCGGCGTTTGCCGCCTATCTGGCAGGCTTAAACACCTCACCATCGGATGATGATACCACAGACGACTACTACATGGTCAAGACAGACCGTGCCGGCTGCAAGGTGAACCGCATCTTCGGCGCCAACAACACCAACGGCACGCCCAAGGGCAACGTCACGGTGCATGTCTATGCCACGCAGAGCAAGGCAGAAGGAAAGACCACCATTGGAGCCAAGAGCGAAAAAGACACAAACACCTACGACCTCGCAGCCGTCTACGGCGGTGGCAACGAGGCGGCCTACGACCCTGTCACTCCATACGAAAACGGCACAGGTTCTAAGAGCCAGGTCATCATCGAGGGTTGCGCCTACACAAGCATTGAGACCGTCTATGGCGGTGGCAACGCTGCTGCCGTGCCTGAGACGAATGTATTCATACGTTCCGACCGCGAGATTGGCACCGTTTTCGGCGGTGGTAACGGTAGGGATGCCAAGGCCAATGGCGACCCCAACCCCGGTGCCGACATCGGTACGAAGGACCAGGGCGCGAACAGATACGGAACTGGCAACGCCAACACGCTGATAACCGGCGGTTATGTGCACGAGGCCTACGGCGGCAGTAACGAGAAGGGTACTATCATGGGTTCGGTGAACCTCGACGCCAGTGCCGACGGCATCTGTGAAATGTTGGTGAAGAAGATGGTGGGCGCCGGCAAGAACGCCGACATCATGGGCAATGCCATCGTCACCTTAGGCTGTATGCCTGAAACATGGGTGGATGAGTATTACGGCGGTGCCGACAACGCCAACGTCCACGGCAACGTGGAACTGACCATCACCAGCGGCAACTTCCGCAAGGTATTTGGTGCCAATAATGCCGGCGGCATCATCATGGGCCATGTCAAGGTGAACATCGAGGAGACGGGATGCCGGCCCATCAACATCGATGAATTGTATCTTGGTGGCAACCAGGCAGCCTATTCAAGATATGGCTATTATGTCGTTAAAGACGAAAACAATGAACCCATTCTTAACGGTGATAAGTTGACATTTAAGCCCAGAGAGTCGGCTACTGACACACACCCTGCAGTGAAGCCTTTCTTCGCAGGGAGCACATACCAAGAATATTCTGGGTCTGAGAATGACGTGTTTACACCATATGCTCAGCCCGAACTGAACATCATCTCATGTACCCGTATCGGCAAGGTGTTCGGCGGCGGACTGGGTGAGACGGCCAAGATGTATGCCGACCCGACAGTGAACATCAATCAGATTTACGGTACGCCCGGTGGCGTTAAATCCAATGCACTTGGCGCAATCGGCGGCAATTATACCGACGCGAAAGATGTCGCCCAAGAGGGCGGCGTCTTCGGCGGCGGCAACCAGGCTACCGTCTATGGCAACACCACGGTGAACATTGGCAACCTGACCGAGGTGGACCCAGTTTCCACCCTGACAGGGCTGGACACGAACGCTAACGACAAATACGACGTTGTAGGTGCCAACATCGTGGGCAACGTCTATGGCGGCGGCAACGAGGCCGATGTCACGGGCAACACGTTTGTGCACGTCTGTGCCAACAAAAGTGATGAGACAGACAGTGAGTATCAGGCTGTTTCCGACGGATCTGTAGGTGTCCATATCACAGGCAGTGTGTTCGGCGGCGGCAAGGGTAAGGCCGACACCTACAAGTGCGAGAAGGCCATGGTGGGTACAGACGGCGATGGCGTTGACCATCCTGATGGCGGCACGACGGTCATCATTGGCAACGGCACCGTAGACGGCACTGTCTATGGCGGTGGCGAGATTGGCCGCGTGGAAAAGAACACCGTGGTAATGATAGGTCTTGGTGAGGGAGTCACCACAGGGGAGACGGCCACGAGCGCGCCCGTCATCAAGGGCAATGTGTTCGGTGCAGGCAAGGGACTGGAGACTCATGGCTATGCCGCCTTAGTGCGCGGCAACCCCACGGTCACCATTCAGGGCAAAGCCAAAGTGCTTCGCAGTGTCTATGGCGGTGGTGAGATTGCTTCGGTGGCCAGATACGATGTTGTCAATGGCGTGCCTGTGGCACTGGCACAGGTGAAAGAAGGACAGCATAGCGGCTATTGCACCGTAAGCGTCAAGGGCAATGCCGTCATCGGTCCAGAGGGAAGTTTGGTCATGCACCACAAGGACGCAGGGGGCAATACGGAGTATGGCACAGATGGGCTCCCCCTTCCTCCTGACGATGCTGGCCACGTATTCGCAGCAGGCAAGGGCGTGCTGCCAGAGAACTATACGTATGCCGACAAAGATCATAGGCCCAAACGTATGATGGCCTATGATGAAAGCAAGTACACTTCTGCCAATCAAGCAGATTGGGAATATTCCGACGAATCACACAAGAACGTCTGGGAATATTTCCCCAATGAGGAGAAGTATTTTGAGTTCATCCAGACGCTGGCCTTAGCCACGCAGACCTCGGCCACCATCGGCGGCAACGCCTTCGTCAAGGGGTCAGTCTATGGCGGCTCGGAGAACGGTCTGGTGCAGTACGACACCAATGTGGCGATAGAGGACAATTGTCAGATAGGCTGCGGCAAGAACACCACCGGGCGACACCCTGACCCCGTATGGGGTGACAGCTACACCGTGCCGGAGGGCACGGACCTCGAGTGTGCCAGCTGGGACTACGACGGTAAAACCGGTGCACCCTACGACCCGTATGCTATATATGAGAAAGACGGCAAGTACTATTATGATGCGGCATTTACAAATTATGCCGATGGTGGAGCCGTGATAGCCAAGGATGGTCACACCTACTACGGCAACGTGTTTGGTGGCGGCTCTGGCAGCGTGCCCTATTTTGACACGAACTTGAATGAAAGCCGATACATCAAGACTGCCGGATGGGTGAAGGGCAACACTCACGTAACCATTAAGGGTGGCCATATCCTCACCAACGTCTATGGCGGATGCGAGGCCACCAATGTGGACGGCACCGCCTACGTCACGATGACCGGCGGCACGCTGGGTGTGCCGCGCACACTGGCACAGATCGATGCCCACCCTGTGACCTGCTACCTCTTCGGCGCGGGCAAGGGCGACCAGCGTGTGTTCTTCAATAAAGACACTAACGTGAAGGACGTGGAGGTCAGCATCACCGGTGGCCGCATCTACGGTTCGGTGTTCGGCGGCGGCGAGGACGGCCACGTGTTGCGCAATGTGACGATGACCATCGGCCAGCAGACGACGACTGGTGAGGGTCAAGAGGCCGTGACGACGACAAGTGGACCCGTCATCGGCACCTGGGGCACCTCGTATGTGGACGGCAACGTCTTCGGTGGCGGCCGTGGCTTCGGCGGCGATGCCTATACGGCAGGCAACGTGGCGGGCAGTGTGAAGATGGAGATTAAGGGCGGCACGATGCTCGGCTCTATCTACGGCGGCGGCCGACTGGGCAGCGTGGGCTACGGACTCTTCGAGGCAACAGAATCTGGCTACGGCGAGATGCGCGCTGACGAAGATATCGAAACTGGATTTAGCGCTGAGGGATTCTTCACGAATGGTCGTGGGCACATCGACATTACCATCAGTGGTGGTACGATTGGTAATGATTATGAATATATCGTGCCCAATTCATCTAATATTCCGAATACTATCACTCAAACAGACATAAGCAAGTGGACTCCTGAGAATTGGACTGCTTGGAAAGCGCACAACCACATCCCCAAGACGGAGTTTGATGCCTCTGGCCGTTTGACACACACCAAGGGAGGCAACGTCTTCGCAGGTGGCATGGGACGTCAGACGCAATTGGATGGCCAAACACCTATTTCTGCTATCAACTGGTGGCAGCTGGGTTGTGTCAAGCAGACCAAGCTGACCATCACAGGCGGTCATATAAAGAGTAATGTCTATGGCGGCGGCGAGCTGGGTGCGGTGATACCTTATACCAATGGCAGTACAACAGAGGGCGGTACAACAGAGATTGATATCAGTGGTTCGGCCGTCATCGGCACTCCTGTGACTGAGTCTGTCACCACAGGTGAAGGCGAAAGTGCTCAGACAAATTATACCTTCGGTAGTGTCTTTGGTGGTGGCATGGGTAGCGAAAGCGATACCTCCGCAGAAGAGAAAATAGGTGGTCGTGTTGCAGGCAGCACCAAGATCACCATGTCGGCAGGCGCGGTGAAGGGCAGCGTCTATGGCGGCGGCGAACTGGCCATTGTGCAGGGCAGCCATACCACAAGCGACAGCAAGACCGTAGGTACAGAGATTAATATCAGCGGTGGCACCATTGGATATAATCAGGACGGATTTGGCGGTGCCACGATGGGCAACGTCTATGGTGGCGGTAAGGGAAGCCTTGGCACGAAACAGGCTGGACTCATCAAGAGTAATACGCTGATCAACATCAGCGGCGGCAACATATACCATAATATATATGGTGGCGGTGCGTTCGGATCGGTGGGAACATTCACCTATGAAACTCTCAGCGGTAGCACTCAGCCTGCCAGCACACCGTCCGGATGTACTGAAGGCGGTACGGCATGGATCAATATCACTGGCGGCACCATCGGCATCAACGGTCATGAGAACGGCATGGTGTTCGGCTCATCGCGAGGCGATGTGGCACCCCCAGATGTTACAGGCGAAGACCCCAACAACAAACTGGCCTGGGTGAAAAATACCTACGTCACCTTAGGTACCTCGGCTGGCTCAAATTTGACTCCTTGGATTATGGGTTCTGTCTATGGGAGTGGCGAGAATGGGCATGTGCTCACCAATACTGATGTGACTATCCATGACGGAAAGATTGGAATAGAGGAGGACGATGGAACAACGTATGACATCACCAGTGGCAACACTACCTACAAAGGTGCTGCATATCCCAGTCGCGGCAATGTCTATGGTGGCGGCTGCGGTACCGATACATACGCTGTAACGACAGGTACTGGTGACGATGCTGTTACCAAGTACTATTTCAACCGATCGGCAGGTATCGTGCGCGGTAATTCCACCATCACGATGGATGGCGGCCAAGTGGTGCGCACCATCTACGGCGGTGGAGCCATGGGGTCGATAGGTAAATTTACCAGGACTTCCAAGGTTGAAGGAACTGATCCCTATTACTCTGACTCACATGTTCCGGGCATCGTATCCTCCTGTGCTGAGAATACTGGTCTCGCCACTGTCAGCATCAGCGGCGGTACGGTAGGTCCTAAGAAAGATACGACGATACCCGACGTTGCAGGCAACGTGTTCGGTGCCAGCCGTGGTGAGATACACGACGCAACTGAGTATCCTAACCTTGAAAGAATGGTATTCGTTGACAAGACCGATGTAAACATCAGCGACGCTGCTATCGTCAAAGGTTCGGTCTATGGTGGTAGCGAGGCTGGCCATGTGCTGTCCATAACCGACGTAAGCATGACTGACGGAAGCGTGGGGCAGAACATCTATGGCGGTGGCAACTTAGGCGATGTGGGTCTCTACACCACCGATGCTGGCGGTGCCAATATATATGCTGAAGGCAAAGGCGTATGCCAGGTCAGCATCAGTGGCGGCACGGTGACGGGTAATGTGTTCGGTGCCGGCAAGGGTGAGGGAACTACCTTCACATGCGAGAAAGCCATGGTGAACTCAACGACTGTCACCGTTGAAAACGGCACCGTAAATGGTAATGTCTATGGCGGCGGCGAGGTAGGCCGTGTGGAGAGCAACACAGTGGTGACGATAGGAAAAGCAGACGACTCTTCCGCCCCCGATATCAAGGGCAGTGTGTTCGGTGCCGGTGCCGGTTTGGAGACCCACGGCTACTCAGCCTTGGTGCGCGGCAACACTACCGTCACAGTGCAAGGCAAAGCCAAGGTGGGCCATAACGTCTATGGCGGTGGTGAGACAGCCTCGGTGGGCCGCTATGGTCTTGATGCTGAGAAGATGCCATCTATCCTGCTTGGCGGCGGTGAGTGTGCAGTCACCGTAGGCGGCAACGCAGTCATCGGGCAGGGCGGCGCAGGCAACGTCTTCGGCGCCTGCAAGGGTGTTGACCCTCACTTTGATAAAGACAATGCTGACAAAACGCTGTGCTCTAGACGCATGACGATGTATAATGCCACGGAGTTCCCTGAGGCAGACAAGGGGACGAAATGGGAATACTACGCAGAAGGTTCCCCGTATGTCTGGGAGTATTACCAGGACGAGGCATTCTACACTAAGTATCTTGAGACGCTGGCCCTGGCCACTCGTCCCACAGTGACTATCAAGGGCAGTGCCGGCGTCAACGGCTCTGTCTATGGCGGCGGCGAGCGAGGCATCACCAAGGGCACGGTGGCCGTCAACATCGAGGGCGGCAACATTGCCGAGGATGTGTATGGCGGCGGCGCACTGGCCAACACCAACACTACGAAGCTGGTAGGAGTGTTTGACGGAAATGGCATACCCAAGAAGAATGGAGCAGGACAGTATGAGACGACAGAGGTGCACCCCACCACCAAGGTGAGCCTGACTGGCGGTACCATCGCCCGCAATGTGTATGGTGGTGGACTGGGGCAGTTGGCAAAGGGGGCTGTGGCAGCACAGGGCACTGTGGGACAAGAGGGCTACGTGCCCGCCCAGCCTGCAGTTGAGGCCATTGCAGCCAAGGTCTATGGCGACGTGCAGGTGGACCTGAACAAGCCTACAACTACGACAACGGGTGAGGGCGAAGGTGCCACTACGACCACCACCTATGGCGACTGTGTGGTGAAGGGCAACATCTTCGGCTGCAACAACCTGAACGGTAGTCCGCAGGCTGGCGTCACCGTACATGTCTATAAGACCGCTGATTATGCAGACCATGAGAAAGACGAATCGAAGAGTAACAGCAAGTTCAATGTGAATGCCGTCTACGGCGGCGGTAACCTGGCGGCCTTCTATCCCGACGATGCCACCACACGCGCCACGGCCAAGGCCAATGTCATCATCGACGGCTGTAACCTGACCAGCATCGGCACGGTCTATGGCGGCGGCAATGCTGCCTCGGTGCCAGAGACCGATGTGGTCATCAACAGTGCCTACGAGATTGGTCAGGCCTTCGGCGGCGGTAACGGTGCTGACGATGTGTCTTACGACGGCGGCGTGACATACGTGACCAACCCGGGTGCCAACGTCGGTTATCTGCCTTATAGCAGTGACAGCGAGAAAACGGCAAAAGCGTACGGCGCGGGCAATGCCCACGTCACCATCCTGGGCGGTACGGTACATGCTGTCTATGGCGGCTCGAACACCCGAGGTAACATTCGCGAGGAGTCGCGCGCCACACTGAGAGATGATGAAGTGTGCGATTTCAGCGTGGATGAGTCATACGGTGGAGGTCGCAATGCTTTGCAGGATGGTGATGCTGTCTTGGATATTGACTGTATCAGCGGTTTAGGCAAGGCATACGGCGGTGCATCGAATGCCGATGTGAACGGCGACGTGAAGCTCTACATCACCAACGGAACCTACGGACAGGTGTTTGGCGGTAACGACCAGGGCGGCTGCATACGCGGCTCCATCACCGTGAACGTTGATGAGACGGGTTGTCGCCCGGTTATCATCGGCGAACTCTACGGTGGCGGTAATCAGGCGGCCTATTCTATCTATGGTTACAAGCAGGTTAACGGCAAATGGATGCCACGGGAGGCTTCCGACGGATTGGAGATCGAGGGTACCACTGAAGTGGCCAGCCCCGTCGTGAATGTACGTTCGTTTACCAGCATCGGCAAGATCTTCGGAGGAGGCTTTGGTAACTCGGCCACAATGGTGGGTGACCCTACGGTAAATATCAATGTGGTGAAAGGTAAGTATGAAAACGACGAACGAACCGTCATTGACGAGGGTGCCAGGGTGGTAGGCTCGCACGTGGTGACCGATGCCACGGCTGCAGGATATGCTGATGGTTATCCAATACCATCTCATGCAAAGAATACCATCGGCGCCATCCAGGACGTCTTCGGTGGTGGTAATGCTGCCGAGGTCATCGGCAACCCGAAGGTGAACGTGGGTACCGAGGCAGGTGATGAAGTGTACGTGGCTGTGACTCCTGCTGCCGGTACCGATGTGACATCATACTTCGTACGTAGCGGAGAAGAAGGGGCTTACACCTACAGCGCAGCAACAGGCACTGCAGACGGTAACGCTACCTATTACCAAAAGCAAACGGTTAGCGTCGACATTCGTGGCAATGTCTACGGCGGCGGTAACAATGCCGTGGTGACGGGTAATACGGAAGTCGTGATTGGAAAAAAGAAAATAAACGACTAAAGCAGAATGATAAATGAAAAGATTATTATTGATATTGTTTGTGGTGGTGATGGTTGTGCCGGAAAGGGAATCGACCATCTTTGCTACACCCGAGGTGCCGCAGTGGCATCCGTGGAAAGGGAAACGAGTGGCGTATTTTGGGGACTCGATTACGGACCCGAATAACGACGGGTCGAAGAAGAAGTACTGGGGCTTCCTGAAGGACTGGCTCGGCATCACGCCGTATGTCTATGGGGTGAGTGGCCGACAGTGGAACGATATCCCCCGACAGGCACGGAAACTGAAGGAGGAGCATGGCGACAGCGTGGATGCCATTCTCATCTTCATCGGCACGAACGACTACAATGCCGGTGTGCCCATCGGGGAGTGGTTTACAGAAAGGCCTGAGAAGGTGATGGCTGGTATCCATGAGCCGAAGCATCTGGTAGACCGCAGGCACCGCTATCCGGTGATGAGCGACTCGACGTATCGGGGACGTATCAACAAGGCGCTGGACTGTGTGAAACGGATGTATCCCCGGAAGCAGATCGTACTGCTGACACCGATACACCGGGCGGAGTTCTATGCCAACGACAACAACTGGCAACCGAGGGAGGACTATACGAACCAGTGCGGTGAGTATATCGATGCCTACGTGCAGTCGGTGAAGGAGGCGGGCAACCTCTGGGCGGTGCCGGTGATTGATATGAATGCCCTCTGCGGTCTCTATCCGCTGATGGACGAGATGGCACAGTTTTTTAAGAGTGCGGAGAACGACCGTCTGCACCCCAATGACGAGGGACACAGACGGATGGCACTGACCATTATGCAGCAGTTGTCGGCACTGCCGGTTTTCTGACGTAGTCGACGAAGGAGTAAGGGAAGTCGTGACGATCATCTACAGGGTGATCCTCACGGCTTTCTTCTTGCCATTCGCCCTTGTAAGGCGGGAAGAAGGTGTCGGCCTCGGCGGGGGTGTCGTCAATCTCCGTCAGACAGAGACGGTCGGCGAGGGGGAGGGCCTGACGGTAGACGGAGGCTCCGCCGATGATGTAGATATCCTCGTCGGGGGTGCAGTGGGCAAGAGCCTCTTCGAGGGAGGGGAAGACGTCGCAGCCAGGGTAGAGGGAGGAACATTGGCTGTTGTTCAGACCCCCTCTAACTCCCCCTAACTTAGGGGGAGAAGTGAAAGCGCTTCGGCTTAAGACGATGTTACGACGGTTGGGGAGGGCTCCCTTGGGGAGGGAGAGGAAGGTGTTGCGCCCCATGATGATCGTGTGACCCGTGGTAAGGGCCTTGAAGCGCTTTAGGTCGTTGGGGAGCCAGTAGATTAACTTGTTCTTGTATCCGATGGCCCGGTTCTTTGCTACTGCTGCGATAATGGTAATCATATTCTTTCTTTGTTTACAGTTTACAGTTTACGGTTTACAGTTGATTACATCGGAGTCAGTGAATGGCTAGCCAGCATTTCATCTGTAAACCGTAAACTGTAAGCCGTCAACAAAAATTATACACTAACTTCTGCCTTGATATGTGGCCACGGGTCATATCCCTCCAGCTGGAAGTCCTCATACTGGAAATCGAAGAGCGACTTGACATTAGGATTGATCTTCATCTGAGGCAAGGGACGGGGTTCACGGGTGAGTTGGAGACGAGCCTGTTCGATGTGGTTCAGGTAGAGGTGGGTGTCACCCGTGGTGTGGATGAAGTCACCGGGTTTGTAGCCCGTCACCTGTGCCATCATCATCAGGAGCAAGGCATAGGAGGCAATGTTGAAGGGTACGCCGAGGAAGGTGTCTGCCGACCGTTGGTAGAGTTGGAGCGACAGACGGTCACCGGCAACATAGAACTGGAAGATGGTGTGACAGGGCGGGAGTGCCATCTGATTCACCTCTGCCACGTTCCAGGCGGAGACAATCATGCGTCGGGAGTTGGGGTTGTTCTTCAACTGGTCGAGCACGTATTGGATCTGGTCTATCGTGCCACCGTTGTAATCGGGCCATGAACGCCACTGATGACCATAGACAGGTCCGAGTTCGCCGTTCTCGTCGGCCCACTCGTTCCAGATACGGACACCATGTTCCTGAAGGTACTTGACGTTGGTGTCGCCCTTGAGGAACCAGAGCAGTTCGTAGATGATGGACTTCAGATGAAGTTTCTTTGTGGTGAGCAGGGGGAAACCGTCGTCGAGGTTGTAGCGCGACTGGGTGCCGAAGATGCTGATGGTACCTGTACCGGTACGGTCACCTTTCTCGGTGCCTTCGGTGAGGATGCGGTTGAGGATGTCGAGATATTGTTTCATATGTTTTATTTTTTTGTTTACAGTTTACAGTTTACGGTTTACAGATGATTACCACGGGCTCGGTGGGCAAGTGGGTGGTCTTGATGCGCCAGGGCTTGGGATAGAGGTTGTTGGCGCGGGAACCGATGTTCTTGACGGGACCGAGGGGGACACCCTTGTAGGTGACGGTCACAATGCCCTGAGGGGTGCCGGGTGGGAGGACGAGGGCCTCGCCACGTAGATATTTTAATGCGTCGGAGTAGGGGAGGTCGATGGTCGGGGGTACGGGGGTATGGTGGAGCGGGGGAACGAGAATACTCAAACCCTTCATCTGCCTATAGTCATATCTCGCACCTCCGTACCTCCGTACCTCCGTACCCCCGAACTTGCGCAGAACGCAAACAAAGAGTCCTTCGCTCCGGGTGATGCCGGGGATGAAACGATAGACGGGGGCGTCGAAGCCGGGAAGAAGGGAACCGGTGATGTTCCATGACGGATCGGTGGGGATGGTGAGGGGCTCGGCATCGTAGGTGTCGAGGATCCAACGCACGTTCTCTTCGTCCTCCTTGATATTAAAGGTACACGTACTATATATTAATAAGCCACCGGGATTCAGACACTCCCAAGCATCAGCGACGATTTCCCGTTGCAGGCGCCAGCACTTTTCAACGTTCTGCAGGCTCCATTCGCTGATGGCCTGTGGGTCCTTGCGGAACATGCCTTCACCCGAACAGGGTACGTCGCAGAGGATAAGGTCGAATTTCGCCTTCGCCTTCCTGAAGTCACGGGGGTAGTTGTTGGTCACGATACAGTCGGGCCAGCCCCACTTCGTGATGTTCTCCAGTAGGATCTGAGCCCGCGTGGGGTTGGGTTCGTTGCTCACGAGGATGCTACCCTCGGGAAGGACTGTCCGCATGGCCGTCGACTTACCACCGGGAGCGGCACAGAGGTCGAGGACATTAAGTGAAGAGTGAAGAGTGAAGAGTGAAGAATTTGCTACCGCCCGCAAAATATGGGTGACGAACATCGAGGCGGCCTCCTGGACGTAGTAGCAACCGGCATGGAAGAGGGGATCGAAGGTGAACTGGGGACGACCGGAGAGGTAGAAGCCCTCGGGACACCAGGGAACTTTGATTTGTGGAGTGAGGAGTGAGGAGTGTGGAGTGAGATTACTCTCTGGTGCTGATTCTGCCTCAGAACATTTCTCACTCCACACTCCACACTCCTCACTCCTCGAATATCTCGGATTAATCCGTATACTCACGGGGGCCTCTTCGTCGAAGGCTCCGAGGAAGCGGTTGAAGCGGTCTTCGCCCATCAACAGCCTTGTCTCACGGATGAAATCTTCCGGTAACTGCATAATTTGCTTGCAAAATTAAAAAAAATATAGGAAAAACCACTATCTTTGCAACTAATTTATGATTTGTTACGTCAAACGGCTGTAGAAATTTAAATAAAAGAAGATATGAAACAGTTATTAATCTCATTAATGATGGTGCTCGTGCTCAGTATGAATACTGAAGCCGTAGCACAGAAGCACCGCCACACGCCCCGGACGGTGCAGGTGGACTCTACTAAGACAAAGGATGCAATCGAAGCCTTTTCAGACACTACTGCCGTAGCCAAAGATGCGGAGGAAGCCGAAGACGATCAGTATGTCACCCGCAGTGTGACCTACTCCAGCAGGGATGCACAGGAACTTAAGGAGGTGATGGAAACCATGGGGGGCTTCTTTGGACCCTGGGTCGCCGTGAGCATCGTCTCTATCATCGTCATCTTCCTGTTGGCACCGCTGCTGATCATTTTCGTGGTCTTCTATTTCGTGAACAAGAACCGTAAGGAGCGTTATAAACTGGCACAGATGGCCATCCAGAACGGACAGCCGATTCCTGATGAGGTGCTGAAAGGCCAAACCCCGAACACCAAGGAGGAGTCCAATGAATACACTGCTGGTCTGCGTCAGATCTTCCTCGGCATCGGTCTCGCCATCTTCCTCGGCATCGTGGCAGGAAAAATCGGCTTCGGTATTGGTGCGCTTGTGTTCTGTATCGGTCTCGGCAAGGTGGTCATCGCCAAGAAATCGGGTTCCGACAACGACCCTCTGAATGATAATCGTGTAGACAATTACAACAACCCCACAAATAATTACAACAATGAATAAGAGATTAATGCGTTCAAACGACCGGGTTATCGCCGGTGTATGCGGCGGACTCGCAGAGTATTTCGAATTTGATCCCGTCCTGGTGCGTATAGCCTACGCTTTCCTTACGCTCTTTACAGCCTTCTGTGGACTGATCTTCTACATCGTGCTGTGGATCGTGATGCCGGAAAGGAGATTGGTGTAGTGTGGTTTACAGTTTACGGTTTACAGATGATATGCTGGCAAGCCCTTCTCTGACTTCGATGTAATCAACTGTAAACTGTAAACCGTAAACAGTAAACAAAAAATATGGTGGAGTTCAACGACATAGCCCTGGTGACGCAGGTGGCGGTATTCCGGAACAAGAAGGCCTTTGACCAACTTGTCAGGAAATATCAGTCGCCTGTGCGTCGGTTCTTTCTCAACCAGACACTGGGCGATGAACAGTTGAGCGACGACCTGGCTCAGGAGACCTTCATCAAGGCCTATGTGAACATCACGAAGTTCCGGGGCATGGCGAGTTTCTCCACCTGGCTGATGCGAATCGCCTATAATGTGTTTTACGACGAGGTGAGAAAGAGGAAGGTTGAGACGGTCTCTTTCGAGGAAGGAGGAAGGAGGAAAGAGGAAGGAGATTACTCTCATCCACAGATATACCGGCAGAATTCTTCTCTGCAGCAGGACTATTCTCCTTCCTCGCTCCTCCTTCCTCCATCCTCGCTCAAGATGGATATCCATCAAGCCCTCGCCCAGTTGAAGCCAGACGAACGGACGTGCATCACGCTACAACTCATCGACGGCTATCCCATCGACCAGATAGCCAAGATCACAGGTATCGCGGAGAATACGGTGAAGTCGCATCTGCGGCGAGGAAAAGAGAAAATGGCTAACTATTTAAAACAAAACGGTTATGACAGATAATGACAATCTTTTGATAGAAGAGTTCTTCAAGCAGGCTACCCGACAGCAGATTGAAGACAACGGCTTTACGGAGCGGGTGATGGAACGGGTGGAGCGCATCGACCAGAGATCACTGGCCCCTCATCGGCTGTCGTTGTTGTGGACTTGGTTCTGCACGGCGATTGGGCTCGTGCTGTTCTTCGTGTTCAACGGCTGGGAGATGTTGAAAGCCAGTCTGCAGATGCTCTATGCCAGCGTGATTACCAGTCTGGAAGTGTTCATTACCACAGTTCCGACGACGGAACTTCATCTGACTCCTTGGATGATTCTTTTGGTTGTGGGATTTGTATTAGTTTACCTGCCTTATCAAACAGCCCGTAAGTTGTCCGCAACACTATAAACTCTGTGCGACGGTTTAACTGGTTGCACTGTTCCTGCTGTTCCTCCGGGAGTTTGTTGATGTACTCTTCTGTCAGCACATCCCCTTCCTTGAGGAACGGATATCTTTCTGCCACCTTTCGTTTGATGGTCTTGGGTTTCCCCTCGCCGTAGCCTCTCGGCGTGAGACGGTCTGAGGGGATGCCGTGTTCTATCAAGTAGTTCACCACGCTCTCTGCACGTCGCTGGGAAAGGCCTTCGTTGTATTCGTCAGAGCCTTTGTAGTCGGTGTGGGCGGAGAGTTCGATGGTGATGTTCGGGTTCTCGTTTAGCAACCGTACCAGTTCGTCGAGGGCGGTGGTAGACTCTGGGCGCAACGTCGCCTTGTCGAAATCGTAGAAGATGTTCTCAATCAGTACGGGGGCGGAGATATTGGCGAGAGGGAACTGCAACACGTACTCTTCAGACTTCGTCACGGGGTCCACTCGCAGTTGCTCCTGATGGTTCAGGAATCCCTTGCAGGTGGCCAGCAGTACGTAGTCTACGTTGGGCTTGATCTCCTGGGTGAAGGATCCGTCGCCACGGACACTCAGTTTCAGGTTCGTGCCGTCGTTGCCAACCATGTACACCTGAGCGGCAGGCAGTTCGTAGCCATCCTGTTCGTACACCCAGCCCTTTACGGTCTGTACGATCTCCGGATTAAAGAAACTGTAGATATGATCGTAGCCTCTGGTATCCCCACGGTTTGAGCAGAAGTAGCCTTGGTTGCGCTTTCCCTCGAAGGTCATTCCGAAATCGTCGCCCTGGGAGTTCAGGGGAAAACCGGGGTGCTCTATTTTATACGACAATTCAGACAACTTGGACAACTTTTTCTCCTCGCCACTGGCGAGAGCCCCTCTGCCAGAGGCGGATAGAGTTGTCTTGGTTGTCTCAGTTGTCGTAAATAAATCTTTGTCTTTGGATTTTGCTATGAAGATGTCAAGTCCGCCGAGTCCGGGATGGCCGTCGGAAGAGAAGTAGAGGTCGCCGTTGGGTCGGAAGGTGGGGAACATCTCGTCGCCGGGGGTGTTGACAGGTTCACCGAGATTCTCCAGACTGCCGACCTCATTGCCATGGATTTGACAGCGCCAGATGTCGAATCCTCCCAAGCCACCGGGCATGTCGCTGACGAAGTAGAGCCACTGTCCGTCGGGCGAGACGGCGGGATGGGCGAAACTGGAGAGGGTGTCTTTTGAGAGCGTCAGTTCCGTGGGCTTGCTCCATGAGGCGTCGCTACGATTCGACACGGCGATGGTGGCATAGCGCGGATAGTTGGGGTCGGTCTTGCAGATGGTCAGGTACATGCTCTTGCCGTCGGGGGAGAAACAGCAGGCACCCTCGTCCATCGTGGAGTTCAGTTCCGAGTCGATGGTCTGGGGCTTGCTCCACTTGCCCTTGTCGTCTTTCTGTGAGAGGAAGATGTCGGCATTCTTGGCGCCAGTGATGCCACTATATTCGTCGCCTTGAGCCTGATTACGGGTGGAGGTGAAGTAGAGTTGCTCGTCCTCGTCACCGCTGAGCATCGGAGAGTATTCGGCACGACGGGAGTTGAAGAGGTCCATCCGTTTGATGGTATAGTCTGAGCCTTCTTTCTTCCAGTCTGGTGCCTGCTGAGCGGCCTTTAGTCCTGTTTTTGCTAAAGAGATATAATTGTCTATGGAATTTAGAAATTGAGCATTTTCTTTATCTGAGCGTTGCTCAGAATCTCCTGTGTTCCCAGATTCCTTAGAATTATGATATACCATAGACAGGGAGTCAATAGCCATCTGGAAATGCTTGGCGGCCTCCTTGTAATTGCCATTCCTCATGTGCAACTGTCCCATGTAGAGATGTGTCAGCGAGTCATCCTGCTTGTAGCGGATGGCATTCTGGTAGGCCGTGATGGCCTTCGTGGTGAAGTGGATGCGACGATAACAGTCAGCCACCTTCATGGCCCGTTGGCCTTTCAGGACTCTCTGTTTGCTGGGTGTATGGGTATAGGCCTTACGATACTGTGTGGCAGCATCGAAGTATTCGCCGACGGCATAGAACTTATCGCCTTTCTTCATGGCCTGATCAGCCCCGCAACTGATCAACAGCAGGGCACCGACGACGCTCAGGATGAGGATGTGACATTTTCGCATACCTTATTAAAACGCAAAGACAGGCATTTTATTGCCTGCCTCTGTCATCATTTCGTGTCGAAGGGTAGCCGATAGGTACAGCCTTCCTTCCAACGGGAACAGCCATAGGCGGTCTTGCCCTTGATGATATGACCTTGTCCGCAGAGCGGACAGACATCCCCCTCCTTGGGTGTCTCGGTCTTTTTCTTTCTCGTCGCCTTGGGCTTGGCGTCCTTGTTGGGAGCCGGCTCGGTCTTGGGCGACTTCACTTTCTTCAGTTCAGCATCCGTCAGTACGGTGACGCGACGGTTGCTGGTGTCGCTCATCACCTCCTGTACGATCTCGGCCACCTGCTGCTTCAGTTCTTCGATAAACTGCTGGGCGTCGTATTTCTGATGTTCAATGTCGCGCAGTTTCTTCTCCCAGATACCCGTCAGTTCGCAACTCTTGAGCAGTTCCTCACGGATCAGGTCGATGAGTTCGATACCTGTCGGGGTGGCGATGAGGCGTTTGCGGTCGCGTTTGATATAGTGGCGTTTGAAGAGGGTCTCGATGATACCGGCTCTTGACGACGGCCGGCCGATGCCGTTCTCCTTCATCGCCGCACGGAGGGTCTCGTCTTCCACGAACTTGCCGGCCGTCTCCATCGCCCTGAGCAGGGAGGCCTCATTATAATAAGGTGGGGGCGTGGTCCATTTCTCGGTGAGGGTGGGCTTGTGGTCGCCCGATTCACCCTTGACGAAGGTGGGGAGCGTGCGCTCCTCGTCTTTTTCTGAGGTGAGGGGTGAGAGGTCAGAGGTAAGAGATGTGTCTGATATGTCCTCTTTCTCTGATTCCGGCTTATTGTCTCTGACTACGCGCCAGCCGGGGTCGAGAATCTCCTTGCCTGTGACTTTAAACTCAATGGGGACGTCTGCCTCTGTGTGTTCTCTTACCTCTGACCCCTCACCTCTCACCTCTCCAATAACCGTGGTCGTGGCGAACTTACAGTCCGGCAGGAACACACCGATAAAACGTCTGGCGACGAGGTCGAACACTCTGCGCTCGGCGTCGCTGAGGTTCTGGGGAATGACGCCTGTGGGGATGATGGCGTGGTGGTCGGTCACCTTCGAGGTGTCGAAAACGCGTTTCGACTTCTTCAGGGCCTTTCCGCCGATGGGCTTGATAAACTCTGCGTAGGGAGCCACGCCGGCAAACTTCACCTGATAGAGGCCATTCAGCGTCTGTGGGCACTTGGGATAGATGTCGTCGCTCAGATACAGGGTGTCTACACGGGGATAGGTGGTGAACTTCTTCTCGTAGAGGCTCTGGATGAGGTTCAGTGTCATCTCTGCCGAGTAGCCGAACTTGCGGTTACAGTCTACCTGTAGCGAGGTGAGGTCATAGAGTTGCGGAGGCTGTTCCTTGCCCTCCTTCTTCTCCACCTTCGTTACCGTGAAGGGCTTGCCCTCGATGGTGGCGAAAGCCTTCTCGCCCTCTTCCTTCGAGGTGAACTTCCCCTTGGTGGCGGTGAAGGTGGTATCCCGATAGACGGTTGCCAGCACCCAGTAGGGCTCAGGCTTGAAGTTCTCAATCTCCTTCTGACGGTTCACGATGAGGGCGAGGGTAGGGGTCTGCACACGACCGATGGAGAGCACCTGCCGGTTCTGACCATATTTCAGGGTGTAAAGACGGGTGGCATTCATGCCTAAGAGCCAGTCGCCGATAGCACGGCTGAGGCCGGCAAGATAGAGTGGCTGATAGTCACCCTGGTCTTTCAGGTTGGCAAAGCCCTCACGGATGGCCTCATCGGTCATGGATGAGATCCAGAGACGCTTGACGGGACACTTGGCCTGCGCCTTCTGCATCACCCAGCGCTGGATGAGTTCTCCCTCCTGTCCGGCGTCACCACAGTTCACGATACCGTCTGCCGCCTGCATCAGTCTCTCGATGATGGCAAACTGCTTCTCGATACCACGGTCCGGAATCAGTTTGATGCCGAATCGCTGGGGCACCATCGGCAGTTGAGTCAGTGCCCACGGCTTCCAGGCCTGAGTGTAGTCGCCAGGCTCCTTCAGCGTACACAGATGCCCGAAAGTCCAGGTCACCTGATAGCCGTTACCTTCCATATACCCGTCGTGGGAACTGTTGGCCCCCAATATGCGTGCTATATCCCGGGCCACACTGGGTTTCTCTGCAATGCAGACAATCATTTGATTCGTTCGTTTTGAAATTGCGAGTGCAAAGTTACGAAAAACGAGCGAAATGGAAAAGGAAAATGTGTTTTCTTTTATTTATTTGCAAGGTTTTATTGTTTTTTTTGTACCTTTGCCCCCGAGATAACGAGTAGCATATTATAATAAGGTAAAAAGATGAGTTGGGAACATGAAGCAGATGATGATTAGTAAAAGCGTGTGGTGGAACAGACTCCTGTTCCTGATGTTGGCTGTTCATCTCTCTTGGCAGGCCGTTCCCGCTAAGACCCGCATCATGTTGATCTCTGATCCCCATGTGATGGGACCGGGACTGCTTATCAAAGAGGGTGATGCATGGGATGAAGCCACTTATTACGACCGTAAACTCAACGACTACAGTCGTGCTATCTACGATGAAGTCATTGCCACTGCGTTGCGGGAGAAGCCTGATATCTTCTTGATCTCTGGTGACTTGACAAAGGACGGAGAACTGCTGAGTCATCAATATGTCGTACAGAAACTTCAGGAACTGAAAGCGGCCGGCATCAAGGCGCTGGTCGTCCCGGGCAATCATGATATGGGCACCTCCAATGCCCTCATCTTTAATGGAGAAGAGGCCTACGAGGCAGATACCATTAACACCCGGCAGTTTGCTGAACTGTATAAAGACTTTGGCTACGGTGAGGATATGGACCGTGAGCCGACAACGCTCACCTGGTGTTGTGAACCCGTTGATGGCTTGATGCTTATAGGTATTGACACGGGTCACGATGATGACCCTTTGAATGGTGTCATCTCTCATACCACTTATGAATGGGTCAGAGAGCGTGCAGAGGCAGCCTCAAAAGCAGGTAAGAAAGTGTTCATAATGATGCATCACGCTCTGTTCCCGCATGTGGCGAATGCAGATAAGTTTAGCTCTACCTATGCCGTGAAGTTGGGATTGGCTGATGGCGAAGGGGGATATGGATATTTCCCCTATGCCACTTTGCGCAACCATCTTGCCGATGCTGGCGTAAGCGTGGTGTTCTCGGGTCATGTTCATACATCCGACATAGCCAAGGATGCCAATAAGGATCTGACTCGTACCGTCTTCGATATCAGCACATCATCTTGTGCAGCCTATCCCAATCCCTATCGCCTGCTGACACTCAACGATGATGATGCAACCATGCGTATCGAGACACGTTATGTTTCAGAACTGCCTGATGTGGAAGATTTTGATGATATGGCAGAGAAACGGATGAGGCAGGGATTAGTGAACCTGGTAAAGAACATCACTTATGACGAGGATATCTCAAATCTTTTTGCCGAAATATTCAAAATCCATGTGGTAGGTAATGAGCCAGAGCACCCTCGTCATAAGGAGTTCCTGACGATGTACGAGGAGAATATTCCAAGGATGAAGGCAGATCGACAGCTTAAAGATTACCTCGATGCATACGACGCTACCTTCGATGATCTGACTGCTATGGTGTACAGCATGCTGGAGGACAGGAGCAATTACGGTGACCCGGATAGAGAGAGCCTTGTTGACGATCTCTATACCACGATTCCCGTTAGAGGTGATGGCTGGACGGCCATTCGTCCCATCGTGCGTGAGAAGGTTGGGAAAGACTGGTATACTCTTCAGGGACAGCGTATCGCAAAGCCTTCGCGGAAAGGCATTTATATTCACGACGGGAGACTCTCTGTCGTGAAATAGGCCTTTCTGCTTGCTTTCTGATATCTTTTTGCGCAAATTTCTTTCATTTTATTCGTTTGTTTGTGTTAAATGTTGTACTTTTGCAGCCGCAAGAACTATTTAATTCTTAACCAGATGAAAAAATGAAAAAGAAAACTTGCAACTCGAGCACTCGGTACGGCCGTTTCGCTCTGCTAAGAACACTGGCGGTGATGCTCGCTGTGTTCAGTAGCGTTGCCGCTATGGGGCAACAGGAACAGAAGAAGTCTGAACCAGACTGGTTGAAAGATTTCACGAGTCGTATCACCTTTAACGGCTATGCCCAGGGAGGATGGTCCTATCAGGACTCGAACGGCAAACCCACTAACGCTTATAACCTTAAACGCACACTGCTATGGGCTAAAGCACGCATCACAGACCGATGGTCGTTTATGTTTATGCACGACTTCTCCAGTGTCGTACAAGAGTTTTACACTGACTATCGCATCACCAAGAACAACGCGCTGACAGTCCGCTTAGGACAATTCAAGCATTCCTATACGATGGAGAATCCTCTGTCGCCGACGCAACTTGAACTCATCGACGTCTATTCGCAGGCCGTGCTCTATCTGGCTGGCGAAGGCCCCGACCCCCTCAACGGCGTGAACTATGGCCGAGACATGGGACTCGAACTCTACGGCGAACTGGCCAAGGGCGCCATCCACTATAACCTCGCCCTGATGAGTGGTCAGGGTATCAACCGCAGGGATCTGAACAACCAGAAAGACTTTATCGCCAAACTCGAGGTGCGTCCGATGAACGGTCTCCGCCTCGTGGCATCAGGCTATCTCGGTACCGGCTGTGCCGTGAATACAGCAGCCTGGAACCCAGATATCAAGGTGGGCGACAACTATAAGCGAAACCGTTACTCGGTGGGTGCCGAATATAAGACAGCGGCCTACTCACCTGCGAAATACAAGGAAGCCCGTCCTGCCAGCATCCGTGCAGAGTGGCTGGGTGGTAAGGACGGCGAAGTGGGTAGCATGGGTGGCTATGTCACCACCAGCATTCCCGTTTTTGATGCCCTCGACATTGTGGCCTCCGGCGAGACCTTCGACCGCAACACGAAAGTGGACGGCTGGGATCAGACGAATCTTACCATTGGCGTCCAGTACTGGTTCTACAAGAAGTGCCGTATGCAGTTACAGTACACCCGTTGCCTCTGTGGCGAGAATATCAGTTCGAAGGATTACAACTGGCTCCAGGCCCAGATGCAGGTGGCATTTTAGTTGTTTTTGGTTTACAGTTGACGGTTTACAGTTCTTGCGTCCTTTCAGTAGCAAGCGAGCAGAACTCGAGCGTACAGATGATATGCTGGCAAGCCGTTCTGAGGATTCCACCTATAGAAGTAATCAACTGTAAACCGTAAACAGTAAACCGTAAACAAGAAAATAATATGATCATAAAAGTATTACTGACAATTGTTTTTCTGGCCGTGATGATTGGTGTGGGGCTCTATACCCGCAAGCAGGCCAGTAGTGTTGACGGATTTGTGTTGGGCGGACGTGCCGTTGGTCCGTGGCTGACGGCTTTCGCCTTTGGCACGTCTTATTTCTCGGCAGTGGTCTTTGTGGGCTATGCCGGACAGTTTGGTTGGAAGTATGGCCTGTCTTCCACATGGATTGGTGTGGGCAATGCCGTAATCGGTTCGTGGCTGGCCTGGGTGTTGCTGGGTCGCCGTACGAAGTTGATGACACAGCATATCGAGAGCCGTACGATGCCAGACTTCTTCGGTACCCGTTTCGCTGACCAGGGCTTGCGTGTGGCTGCCTCGATCATCGCCTTTGTGTTCTTGATTCCCTATACGGCTGGTGTCTATAAGGGTATCTCAACGCTTTTCGAGATGGGCTTCGGCATTCCGTATGAATATTGTGTGGTTATCATGGCTATCCTGACGGCGGTATATGTCATTCTCGGCGGCTACAAGGCCACTGCGATGAACGACTTCATCCAGGGCATCATCATGCTGTTCGGTATCGTGGCCATCATCGTGGCGGTGCTCAACGCACAGGGAGGCTTCACGGCGGCTGTCGACAAACTGTCACTATTGCCTTCCGACGCTGACCCCTCGGTCAACGGTGGCTTCGCCTCGTGGTTCGGTCCTGACCCCTGGGGCCTGTTAGGTGTGGTGGTGCTGACGTCGCTGGGTACGATGGGACTGCCACAGATGGTGGGTAAGTTCTATTCCATCACCGACGAGAGCGCCATCAAGCGTGGCACCATCATCTCTACCATCTTCGCCTTCATCGTGGCTGGTGGCTGTTACTTCCTCGGAGGTTTCGGACGCCTCTACGACCCGGTGATCGTCAACGGTAAAATTGCTTTCGACTCTATCGTGCCCGCCATGCTCGTCACGTTGCCCGACGTGCTGATAGCCCTCGTCGTGCTGTTGGTGCTCTCGGCCTCAATGTCGACGCTGGCCTCGTTGGTGCTCACATCCAGTTCCACGATGACTCTCGACCTGATCTATCGTGACAAGAAATCTCTGCCTGGTGAGGTGGAGGATGGTACCATCGACGATATTGTGGCAGAGAAGATCGAACGCCGTAAGGTGGTGGTGATGCGTGTGCTGATCATGTTCTTTATCGCCATCTCCCTGCTCATCGCCCTCAACCCGCCGACGTTTATCGCTCAGTTGATGGGTATCTCTTGGGGTGCCTTGGCTGGTGCTTTCCTCGCTCCGTTCATGCTGGGTCTCTATTGGCGTGGTGTGACCACCACCTCCGTCTGGGCCTGCTTCGTCTGGGGTGTCGGACTGACGGTGGTCAATATGTTGCTGGGCAATCCCATCAATCCGATCAACTGTGGCGCCATTGCTATGGTCGGAGGATTCCCCGTGGTGTTCCTGGTCAGCCTCTTCACGAAGAAGATGTCTGCCAAGACCGTAGACAGCATCTTCGGATGCTACGCATAATGTAGTTCCTGCGGATGATATGGTCGTTTCCGTATCATCCGCAGGAGATTCTGCCATCAGAGTAATTTTTCTTTAAGGACGAGTCTGACCAGGTTGACGGTGTTGCTCACGCCGAACTTGGCCAAGATCCGTTTGCGGTACCAGTTGACGGTCTCCGTGCTGAGGCTGAGACGGTCGGCTATCTGCGGATTGGGCAGGCCGTCGCAGATAAGGCGGAGGATGTTACGCTCGACGTCTGTGAGGGCAACCACCCGTTGCTGGGACTGGCTGATGATCGTCTGTGCCTCGGGACAGACATAGCGTTCTCCCTGCCATACGCGGATGATGGCCTCTGTGAGTTGCTCCACAGAAGAATACTTCAGCACGTAGCCGTGTACCCCGGTATCAAGCATGCGCTGGATGACCGAATATTCATCATGGATGGTGACGGCGATGACCTTCATCTTCGGATAGGCCGCGATGACCTCCTTACAGAAATCAATGCCGTCGCCTACAGGCATCGAGATGTCGAGCAGCAGCACGTCGGGGCGCCGTTCCTGAAGTGTCTGGCGACAGGCTTCAATCGTGTTGAACGTCCGGCTGACGCGGATGTTGTCGCTGCGGTTGATGGCGTCGGCGAGGCCTTGGCACACCATGATGTGGTCGTCGACGATGTTGACGTCTATGCGGTATTGCTTCATGCTGGCAGTATGATGTTGATTTCTGTTCCTTGTCCTTCCTTGTCGATGATGTTCATCGTTCCCCGATAGTGGCTGATACGCTCCCGGATGCTCTGCAGGCCCATGCCTGTTTCCTCAGTCTTGGCTGGTTCTTCATTCTTCATCCCATTTCCGTCATCGCTGACTGTGAGGGTGACTTGATGGTTCTCCTGCATCAGTTGGAGGTCTATGTGACTGGCTTTGGCGTGCTTGATGGCATTGTTGACCAGTTCGTAGGCGCAGCGGTATAGCACCACCTCTATGTCCTGATTCAGCCGGCGGTCGTCGCCAAAGTGTGTGAACTTCGCATTCGGGATGCTGATAGCCAGGTCCTGGAGGGCAGTGGCAAGACCGTTTTTCAGCAGTTGCTCTGGCATGAGGTGATGGGCGATATGGCGCAATTCGGTGGCTGTCTCGTCAATCTGTTGCAGTACCTCCGCCTTTGGTGCGCCGCCTTCCGTCTTCAGTTTCAACAGGGTGAGCATGCCGCCCAGCCCGTCGTGCAGGTCCTTGGCGATGCGGCTGCGCTCGGCCACCTCACCGTCGAGTTTGGCCTTGATGAGGGCTCCCTTCCTTGTCAGCCTGACGCTGCGCAAGAGCAGAAAGAAAATCAGTGCCATCAATAGCAGCAGGACAGCGAGGAGCGTGCCGCCCCAGAAGTACCACTGCTTCTCGCGGGTCAACTGTTCGATGGCCTCCTGCTTCTGCTTGGTCTCGTAGAGCACTTCCATCTGCGAGAGTCCGCTCTGATAGTGCTCGGTGGCAAAGTGTTCCATCATCTCTCGTACCTTATTCATATATAGGATGGCTTTCTCCTTGTCGCCCAGTTCCATGTGGATCTGTGCCAGCAGTTCATAACAACTCACATCGCTGTAGGTCGCCTCGTCGTCGTTCTCGTGAACGGACTGCCGGGCGTGGTGAAGGGCCTGCTGCCAGTTGTGCTCCCTCATGGCGACCATGGCGGCAGCAGCATGGACATCGGCCCTGGTCTCGAACATCAGTTCGCCATTGTCGTACGACAGTGCTTCCTGGACGTAGGCCTTGGCCTTTGTGAGGTCTTCATGCCCTTTCATCAGATGCATCTTTGCCATCGAGGCGAGAATCTCTGCATAGTCGTTATGCTCTTCGTCGCTGTGGGCATGATAGTAGTGGTAGGCAGGCAGCAGCACGTCGCTTAGGCGGTTGTAGTCTTCCTTGTCCAGATAGACCTTGCTTAGGCCTTTGCGGGGCAGGGCCATCATGAGTGAATCGCCTGAGGCCGTACCCGTCTCGATGGCCCGCAGGTATTCGTGCTCGGCCTTCTCGCTGTTACCCATCGTGAGCCATAGTTCGGCCACGTTGTGGTGGAGGATGGTCTGCGACTCCTTCCAGTCGTATTTCTCGAAGATGGGGAGTGCCTTCTGATAGTATTCAATGGCCAGCAGGGCCTTGTCCTGTATGTTGTACAGGTTGCCGAGGGCACCGTAGAGTTGTGAGAGGTTGTCGTCGATGGTGCTCTCCGCATAGCGCTTGTCGCCGTGCATGGAGTCGGTGACGGCGAGTGCCCAGAGGAAGTAGCGCTCGGCAGGCTCATAGTCCTCCTTGCCGTAGTGCTGCAGCCCGAGTTGGTAGAGGGCGTTCTCCCGCATGTTCAGGGCGTTCATCCTGTAGGTCAGCGCCAGCATCTCGCGGCAGTAGTGTTCGTGCTTCTCCGTGTCCTTGCCGAGTGTACCGCGCACAATGGTGTAGTAGCAGTCCATACGTTCATTGTCAGTCAGGTCTTTCCGCTGTCGGAGTACCTGTTCGGCGGAGTCCACCTTCGCATGGCGATGGTCGGTATAGGCATATGCTGCCTGGCTCTGCATGAAGAGCAGAGCCGACAGCAATATCGTGAGTGTGTTGGTGTTCGCCATTTTGTTCTGTTTGGCTACAAAGTTAGGCATTTATTCTCATATATCACCACCCAAATGGGTGGAATTTTCGGCCCTTTGGCGTAATTCCACCCATTTGGGTGGTAATGGTTCCAAGTAAATTGCTTAATTTTGGGCAGATAATTTGCAAAACTATAACAATAACTATTAAAATAAAGTATGAATACAAAGAGAATTCTGATGACGATTGCGATGATTTTCGCATTGAGCATGAGCGTCAGCGCACAGGGCTGGCTGGGTAGGTTGAAGGACAAGGCTGTCGATGCTGCCAAGAACGCCGTAGAGCGCAATGTGGAGCGCAAGGCCGACAAGGAGGCTGACGAGGCTTCTGACGCCGTCCTGAATAAAAAGAAAGGCTCTAATGACGACGAGATCGAATACGAGGATGCGGAGGTGTCAGAGCAGGGTGATGATACCCCTGTTGATGCCAAGAACCAGAAGAGCGACTTCGTTCGCGGTAGCGTGATCCTCTTTGAGGATGACTTCTCCAACGAGCAGATGGGTGAATTCCCCTCCAAGTGGGATATCAGCGACGGTAGTCTGGAAGTCGCCTCCGTCAACGGCAGGAAGTATGCGCACAGCAATGCTACAGGAGGTTCTGTATTCTCTCCTTTGATGGAGAATATGAAGTCTTATCTGCCTGATGTTTTCACCCTCGAGTGGGAGGAGTTTATGTGCAAGCCCGGCGACATTGACCAGATGAATTGGCATATCTATTTCTATAATGGTGATGACGAACTTGCCAATATCTATAAGATGTTCCGTCCAGGTAGTCCAGATGTTTATGGAAACTATTCATTTAAGAAGGGTGGCGGTGCTTCGGGTTATGTGACTGGCAATTTGAACTGGAATGATTTACAGAAATGTGTGAAGTTTGGCCAGTGGAACCATTTCGCTATCTCGTTCAACAAGCGTGCCTTCAAATACTATATCAATGGTCAGCGTGTCATCAATCTGCCGAATGTGGCGGCTCCCAGTCGTTTCGAATTCCATGTCTCGGATGGATACCCCTATCGTGGCGTAGGTCATGTGATTCTTGCCAAGGGTGCTGCTGATCTCTATCAGCGTCAGACCACCGACCTCTCTGCCGTTGAGAAGGCCATTGCCGAGACAGGCAAGTTCGTGACCAACAACATCCTCTTCGAGACGGGCAAGGCTACGCTGAAGCCCGAGTCGATGGCCGAGATTCAGAAGGTGGCCGACTATATGAAGAAGAACCCGACGGCCCGCTTCGAGGTGCAGGGACATACCGACAATCAGGGCTCCGACAAGATCAACGACCCGCTGTCTCAGCAGCGTGCTGAGGCCGTCGTGAAGGCCCTCGAGGGCTTAGGCTGCGATCCGTTCAACATGCGTGCCGTCGGTAAGGGCTCGCACGAACCCGTTGCCGACAACGCCACCGACGCCGGACGTGCCAAGAACCGTCGCGTAGAGTTTATCAAGAAGTAATATTCATTCCTCCCGCAGAAATAAGAACTGTTTCTGCGGGATTTTTACCAACCAACCCAACAAACAATTTATGAAGAAACTGACATTATCTTTAATGTGCATCGTAGCCCTCATGTTGACGGCCTGCGGTGGTGGAAAGAGCGGCAACAGCGGCTCCAGTAGTGAATCCTCAGAGAACGCCGGCGGGCTCGCCGACGGCAAGTGGCCGGCTTCCGTCTACGACAAGTACGGCATCCCCGAGATCGAGACGAAGGGGCGTATCGTGTACACGAAATTCGACTCCGACGACACGTCTTATCAGTATCAGGTGGATTATAACGGTGTGACTAAGGAGGAGATGCAGGCCTATGTGAAGAAACTGCAGGAGAAGGGCTTCCGTGTGCCCTCCTATACGCAGGAGCGTATCGACAACGGCCGTAGGGACTCCGATGCCCTGTTGTATCTGCCTGGCGAGAAGAACGATATGCGACTCCGTCTGTGCTTCGACTTCGAGAACCCCATGAGTTTCGAGTACTATGCCGACGAGCCCAATCCTGCCTTCGAGGTGATAGAGCGTGACGAGGAGTACTACATTGATTACAACTTCTCCGTGTCGCTCAGTCCGCTGAAGACTCAGGTGGAGAATGAGGGCTCCTTCGACGCTCTGGGCATCAAGGCCGAGGATCTGGCCGGTATCCCCAACGTGCGTGTGGTGAGGATGGATGGTTCCGACACCGGTGGCACGATTTCTGTCACCTTCTTCGGCGACCACCAGTTGGCCGAGGGCGATATGGATGCCGTCCACGACAAACTGGCCGACGTCTTTGAGGCCAAGGGCCTGAAGTGCTATCACACCTTCAGCGGCAAGGAGATGACGGCTTCACAACTGAAGACCGAGAAGGTCCGCGGTTATGTGGTGGAGAAGGATGGCAAGAAGTTCCAGATGATGGCGATGTCTGACGACCGTATCGGTGACTTCGGCGGTGCCATTGATTTCCGCTTCATGGCTTCAAGAAAATAACGCGATTCGTTGCCTTTGCAACCCAGTTGCACGAAATGTGCCGTACCTTTGCAGCGTGAAACTTATAAAACTGCAAAGATATGGCACATTTATTTGAGCACGAACACGATCACGAACATCATCATCACGAGCACGAACATCATCATGAACATGATCACGAGCATCATCATCACCATGAGCATTCGCTGAAACGTCAACTTGGACTTATCATTGCGACTGTCATCCTGTTGGCTGTCGCCGTCCTCATCGAGCATGTCTCCAATTCCTACTCCTCTTCATCATCAGCCTCTGGAGTATTCTCCTTCCTCTTTCCTCCTTCCTCTTTCCTCGAAAACATCTTCCCCCTCTCGCCATTCTCCCTTCTCCTCATCTACCTCGTCCCCTATCTCTTAATAGGTCACGAGACGCTTCACGAGGCGTGGGAGGGTATCACCCACGGTGATGCCTTCAACGAGCATTTCCTCATGTCTGTGGCCACTATCGGTGCGCTGCTGATAGGCTTCCTGCCAGGGGCAGAGACACAGTATCCTGAAGCCGTCTTCGTGATGCTCTTCTTCCAGGTGGGTGAACTCTTCGAGGGTTATGCCGAGGGTCAGAGCCGGAAGAGCATTGCGCATCTGATGGATATCCGGCCGGATGTGGCGCATGCGGAAAACCCGAAGGGCGAGTCAAAAGATGCCAATCCAAATGACGTCCCCGTCGGCTCCATCATCGTCATCCGTCCAGGCGAGAAAGTGCCTCTTGACGGTGTGGTCATAGAGGGAACGTCTGCCCTGAATACCGTTGCGCTGACGGGCGAGTCGTTGCCTCGTGGCGTAGATGTCGGCGACGAGGTGATCTCGGGGTGTGTCAATCTCTCTGGTGTCCTCAGGGTGCGTGTCACCAAACCCTATGGCGAGAGCACCGTCTCGAAGATCATCCGTCTGGTGGAGGATGCCGGCGAGCATAAGTCGCAGAGCGAGACGTTCATCACCCGCTTTGCACGTATCTACACGCCCATCGTGGTCTTTGCCGCTCTGGCCCTCGCCATCATCCCTACACTGTGGAACATCTTTCAATGTTCAATGTTCAATGTTCAATGGATTTATCGTGCCCTGATGTTCCTCGTGGTCTCCTGTCCCTGTGCCCTCGTCATCAGTGTGCCCCTGACCTTCTTCGGTGGCATCGGAGGCGCTTCCCGCAAGGGTATCCTCGTGAAGGGTGCCAACTTCATGGATGTCCTGGCGAAGGTGGATACTGTGGTCTTCGATAAGACGGGCACGCTCACGTATGGGCAGTTCGCCGTCGAGGCGGTGCATTCTAACTCGAGGAAAAATCTCCTCCACCTCGCTGCTCACGTCGAGCACTTCTCCACCCATCCCATCGGTGCGGCATTGCGTGACGCCTTCCCCGACGAGGCTACCGACGGCTGTACGGTCTCTGATGTCGAGGAAATCGCCGGTCACGGCATCCGTGCGAGGGTAAAAATGCTCAATGGTCAATGTTCAATGGTCAATGTGGGCAACACGAAGATGATGGATGCCGTGGGTGCCGAGTGGACGGACTGTGCGCAATGTCACGATGAGCACCGCACGGGTACGGTGATCCATGTGGCCATTGACGGGGCCTATGCCGGACATATCGTCATCAACGACCAGATCAAGCCTGACAGTGCTGAGGCCATCACCTCCCTGAAGGCCCTCGGTGTGCGGAAGACGGTGATGTTGACGGGCGACCGTCGTGAGGTGGCCGAGCATGTGGCCCAGACCCTCGGCATTGATGAGTATCATGCGGAGTTGTTGCCGGAGGAGAAGGTGGAGTTTTTTTCGAGGAATGAGGAAGGAGGAAACAAAGTCGCCTTCGTCGGCGACGGCATCAACGACGCCCCGGTGCTGGCTCGGGCCGACGTTGGCATTGCTATGGGCGGACTGGGGAGTGATGCGGCCATCGAGGCGGCCGACGTGGTGCTGATGGACGACAAACCCTCGAAGATTGCCCTCGCCATCCGTATCGCCCGGCGCACGCTGGCGATAGCCCGTCAGAACGTCGTCTTCGCCATCGGCGTCAAGGTGGCGGTGCTCATCCTGGCCGCTATAGGCATTGCCACGATGTGGCTCGCCGTCTTTGCCGACGTGGGTGTCACCGTCCTCGCCGTCCTCAATGCCATGAGGGCGCTCAGGGTGAAATAAAAGAGATCAAGGGGGGAGTAAGTGCTGCTGGCGGAAGTCAGGTGGTGTGGATGGCGGTATATTCGTTGGGCGACATACCGGTAGCCTCCTTGAACTTCCTCAGGAAGTAACTGCGGTCGCAGAAGCCGCAGTGCTGGGCGATGGCCTCGTTGTTCCACTCCGGATGCTCACGCATCACCCGCTTCGCCTCGTCGACGCGCAGGCTGTTCATCCAGTCGGCATATTTCAGGTGCTGGCTCCTGAGCCATCCGGTGAGCAGGTAGCGCGGCACGTTGAGTTCGTCGGCCACCTGGGGCAACTTGAGGCCGTTGTTCCGGTACTGTCCCCGGCTCACCCACTGCTCTACGGCACGGTCCACGCGACGCAGGTTCTCTGTGTCGAGGGGCATCGACGCCCGGCGCTCGCTGTCGGCCGTCTTGCGCAGGTCTTCCATCATCACCGAGTGCCCGTCGTCGCCCTCGCCTTCGTCTTCGGCCTCCTGCATCCGCGCGGGGCTTGTGCTCACCACGTAACTGCAGAAGCCGTCGATCAGGAAGAACACGCCTCCCAGTATCACGAGGCTGAATACGGCCAGCCACGGACCCTGAAAGAACACGATGAGGGGTATGAACAGTCCCACCACCGGCAGGAAGAAGATGCTGAATTTCATCCAGCGCAACACGCCGTCCATATCGCGGTCGTAGTAGTTGCTCAGGGCGTCGTGCATGGCCTTCAGGTTGGTCAGATGCCGCCACGCATGGTAAAACTGTGTGAAGGCGAAGCAGACGGAGGCCACCCGCTCTGCCAGACGCCGTTCGGGGGTGTCGCTCAGCAGTGGCTGTCCATCGGTGACGACGGCGAAGGTCAGGAGTGCCAGCGTCAGCAGCCATGTAGACACGCCGATGTAGATGTCTCGCGGCTCGAGCCGTCGCTGCAGACAGAGGAGGGCGAACGACAGCAGGACGGTGGCGGGGATGAGCAGCGGGAGGTTGAGCATCACGGCCTGCGTCACGCCGTACTCACGCAGTCTGAAGATATACTGCAACAGGAACTGCACGCCGACGACCACCGTCGCACCGAGCATCAGCCAGCGGGAGCGGTTCATCACGCCATTGTTGGTCACTTTCACGGGCAACAGCAGCAGTTTCAGCGTGAGCAGGGCCATCAGGGCGATGGCGGTGAATTGCATTTCTCTCATAATTCTGGGTGCAAAATTACGCATTTTTTTCGCTTATTACCCTCATTTAGTGTGTAAATTTCGAAAAATTACACACCATATTGGCGAAAATTACACACCATTGTTGTAATTTACACACTTTTTTACTCATTTTCGCCTTAACTTTGCAATCGAAATCATAATTAATCATATAAAAAACGGGTTAATCAAACCGTAAACCAACCATTAAAATATATAAGTAATGAAGAAATTATTGTTTTCTGTTGTCTGTCTATTTGCCATTTTGAGTTGTTCGAAGACCGAACTCTATGACCCAGACAACCAATTTGTTCAGGAAGCCGCCAAAACAAATGCTGAGAAAGTGCTCGGGTTCGAGGTTAGCCCGAGCCAGGACTGGTGCTCCACCGTCAGCGGTCAGGTGAATATCACTGCCGACGCCACCGTGAAGCGCGTCCAACTGCTCGTCGATGTCCTCGAGATCGACGACGAGACAACCCCCTCCTATGTCACCCGCAACGCGATGAAGGTGCTCAACCAGGCTGAGACCAACGGTCAGACCAGCCTGACGCTCTATTACGACGCCCCGAAGGACAATCTCGGGCTCTACGTGGGCTTCATCACCAATGACAGTTACATCCTCCGCAAGGTGGAGAACGGCCAGGCCTCGATCGAAGAGAAGGCCCTCACCAGAGGTGAGAAACTGACCACGGGCTACACCCTGCCCGACGATGTGAGTTCCTTCAAGATCGCAGGCTCCACAGTCTCGTGGGCCAAGCAGAGGTATCAGGCTAATGGGAGTTTCTATGACGACGCTCCGCTCTACTACCTCAACGACTACGACGGTCTGAATCTGGCACCCGGTGCCGACTACTCAGCCGACTTCAAGTCGTTCTTCCGCCAGTTTGTGCTCTCCTATCTGCCCAACGGCCGTGCGAACGACAATTCAAGCATCGTGCTGAAATCCGGCTCCACCAACGCCAACTGCTACGTCACCACCAACGGCGAAGAGCCCGTCATCCTCACGCCGATGTACAAGTGCGACCATCCGACGGAGTATGGCTTCGAGGTGTACCGCTCTGAACTCTACTATTATTATTATAAGGATGAGGAAGTGACGGGCGATTTCAAGACCTTCGTCCACAACCTGCCCAAGTACCAGGCTATCCCCTTCAACAAGGCGTTCGGCGCGACCGAGGACGATGTGGTCGCCAAGCACGGTTCCTTCCTGCTGCTCTATTTCGGCCCCAATGGCACTGAACAGATCGGTAAGTCTGCCGTCAGCAGCATCTTCCCCGCTGGCTACAAGATCGGCTTCATGATCAAGGCCAACACCGACGCCGACGGAGGTAAGAAGCAGGGCGAGATCTTCGGCGACGGCCGGCTGAACAACGAAATCAACAATTGGAAAGACGGTAACTTCAGGAGTTCGGTCACTGCCAGTAATCAGAGTCTGAAGAAGGACGGTCCGCGCCTCTTCTGGATCAGTTTCAACAACCGCGTGTTCATGACCTGGGAGTCGGGTACCGATGCCGACTTCAACGACGTCATCATCGAGATGGAGGGTGGCAAGGTCATCCCCGACATCCCCGAGCCCGACCTCCACGTCTTCACCTACTGCTTTGAGGATACGAAGGTGGACAGCGACTACGACATGAACGACGTGGTGATCAAGGCCATCAGGACCAACGAGACCACCATCGATTACTATATTGTGGCCTGCGGTGCCCACGACGATGTCTATGTGCGTGGTCTCAACATCGGCGCCATCCAGGACAATGCCGAGGTGCACGACCTCTTCAAGGTCAGCGACCACAAGACCTTCATCAACACCGACGGCTCCAGTTATCCCTACGTCATTGCCACGAGGACGGTCAGCAAGGACTTCAGCCTGCTCGACGAGGCACAGCAGCCGTATATCTACGACGCCACCACGGGCGAGTCTGTCCATCTGGCCAAGACCGGTCAGAACCCCTGGGCCATCCTGATCCCCACCGACTTCAAGTATCCCTCGGAGCGTATTTCCGTCACCAAGGCTTATCCGCTGTTCAACAGTTGGGGTGAGGGCTCCATCCTCTCCAACCTCTGGTACAACAGCCCCGACAAATCCAAAGTCCGGTAATCCCTTCCCCTCCTGAGTCAGGAGGGGTGCCCGTAGGGCGGGGTGGTCTGAACAAGGGAATATCCCTCTGCCTCCGCCTGTCTAGGGGGGAGAAAAGGTCACACAGAAATTCACGGAAATCACAGAAAGTGCCTCCGGCACAGGCTGCGCATAGCAAGCGAAGCGTCAAAATTCTGTGATTTCTGTGATTTTCTGTGTGACATGACCCCCGCCACTTGACTCTCTTGCCGATGCCTGTTTACTCTCATGCCGATGCCTGTTTACTCTCATGCCGATGCCTGTTTACCTTGTAAAGGATAGGACTTTATATATATAACCCCCTATACTTTACTCCCTTACCAGGCATCCCTTACTCCCTTACCAGGCATCCCTTACATCTATTACTCGGTGGCGCGGTGGTGCGAGATTACTCAGGAGGCGCTATTTCTGCCCTTAGAGTATTCTCTTCCCCTCCTGAGTTAGGAGGGGTTAGGGGTGGTCTGAACAATCGTCAAGTACGTGGTCTGAACAATCGTCAAGTACGTGGTCTGAACAAGCGCCAAGCACGTGCCTGAACAACGAAACCAGGAATTCTGTCAACGATGTCAGGAAGGCTGTCAACTTGTTCAGTAAAATGACTGTCAACCACATCAGGAAATAAGCAAAAAACTGTCAACCGAAATTAGGAAAAGACACCAAGTACGTGCGCAGTGTTGCAGCGTTGCAGTGTTGCAGTTGTTTTCCAATAGCAATAAATATCAAAGAAATATTTTATATTTATATATATATTTATATATATAAATATAAGTATAATTAGGGGGATAAACAGGGCTCCATTATAGACTGCAACGCTGCAACGCGCAACGAGCCTGCCTGAATAAGACAAGCCTCAAATCCCGATAATCCCGACAATCCTGATAATCCCGACAATCCGGATAATCCTGATAATCCAGACAATCACGATGGTCCCAATAATCCCGATGGTCCCAATAATCCCGATGGTACAACCTATCAGGTGATTGTGATGAAATCTGAAGGCGGAGAGGTTATTTCTACCCATGTCCAAGCCAAGCAGAATCAGCAGGTTAACCTGAAGATTGTCCCTGCTACGGGCTATTTCCTGGCAAACCTCAGCGTCAAACTGCAAAGCGGTGGCAGAGATGTCAGTACGAGGATTACAGTAGATGGGCAGGATAATATGTATCACTCCTTCCTGATGCCCGCAGGCAATGTGGTCGTTACTGCCACCTTCGAGAAGACTGCCTCCAACCAGAACATCTTTATCTTCAGGGCCAAATATGGTGAGGTGGTCTCTCATGTGCTCCACGCTGACCCGGGCCAGCAGGTGAACCTGGAAACCAGAGTCAAGGATGGCTTCACGAATGCCGAACTCGACGAGTTGTACGTTTTCAATGAAAAGGGCAAGCGATTGACGATCAAGACCATTATGGATCCTACAGAAGGTCTTGTCTACTACTTCTTTATGGAAGGCGAAAGGGCTTATGTGTTCAATACCTTCAAGTTGCCCGAAGAGCCTACGGCCATCAGCCGTCTGCAGGCTGACGAAGAGGCTGGCGACACCTACGACCTCAGTGGACGTAAGGTCGACACCAGCGTACGGTTGCCGAAGGGTGTGTATATCAGGAACGGCAAGAAGATCGTCCTGAAGTAAGGCAAGAGAAAAAGAGAGCCCCCGCCAGACTGTCCTGACGGGGGCTTTCTTTTTTGTGATCACTCTGACGGATTAGTAGGCGTGGTCGGTCTTGATCTCCTCCCTGTCGAGTTTCTTGCGGTCGATAGCGCGCCAGCAGTAGACGATGTAAGCCAGCACGAAGGGAACGAGCAGAGAGACGTAGAACATCGTGCGGAGGGTGAACTCACTGGAGCACGAGTTGACCATCGTCAGCGACGACTGGAGGTCGGCTGTGGAGGGATAATAGGCCGTGTGGTTCCACGCTGAGCAGAGCAACAGAGCCAGCACCGTGAGTATCGTGCCGATACCTGCTGGCCAGATGCCGTCGAGCGTGAAGTGTGAAGAGTGAGGAGTGGAGGATTTGCTACCGCGCAGTAATTCTGTGGCAATTCCCCAAAGGACGAGTACCACGCCGATGAGCAGGATCACCAGCAGATACCACATGTCGAGGAAGTTGTTCAGATACTTGTACGGCTCCATGTAGATGAATCCCTCGTCGTTGTAGGCGTAGCCGTCTTTCAGCAACAGGTGGACGAGATAGGCCACGAAGAAGATGACGAAGGGCACGGCGGAGCCGACGAGTCGGACTCGGCCACGGGCGCGGATGTCCTCGTCGTTGATGTTGTTGATGACATAGAGGATGCCCAGCGTACGGGCCAGGAACACCACCGCAAAGCCGAAGATGAGTACCCAGGGGTTGAGGAGGGCATCCAGTCCGTGAGAGGCATTGGCCCAGCGCGAGATGATCGGCGTGACGGCCGTCGGGTCGATGAGGTTGTCCTTCTCCACGATGAAGTTCGAACCCTCGAAGAAGGTGGCGACGGCACCGCCTAAGAGCAACGGTCCTAGGATGCCGTTGAGCGTGAGGAAGAACTGGAACGTGCGCGGGCCGAGGAGGTTGCCGATCTTGTTCTGGAACTCGTAACTCACGGCCTGGAGCACGAACGTGAAGAGAATGATCATCCAGAGCCAGTAGGCACCTCCGAAACTCGTCGAGTAGAAGAGGGGATAGGAGGCAAAGAAGGCTCCGCCGAAGGTGACGAGGGTGGTGAAGGTGAACTCCCATTTGCGGCCTGTGGAGTTGTACACGAGCCTCCGGCCCTCTGCTGTCTGTCCTAAGGAACGGGCCACGGAGTTGGCACCCTGCACAAACAGTAGGAATACTAATATCGCACCAAGCAGTGCTACAACGAAACACCAGTAGTGCTGTAGGAATTCGTATGTCATAGATTTACTGATTTACGATTTGCGGATTTACGATTTGCGGATTTATTTCTCGTATTCGGGTCCTTTCTTGATCTGCTTGAGCAGGATGTTGATCTCGACGGCCAGCATCGTGGTGAAGAGAATCAGGAAGAGGAAGAAGGTGATCATCACGCTGGAGGAGTGGAGGTCGCTGACAGCGGCCCAGGTGGGTAGCATATCCTGGATGGTCCAGGGCTGACGTCCGAACTCAGCCACGAGCCAGCCACTCTCGGAGGCGATATAGCCCAGTGGGATGAGGGCAATGGCCACCCAGTAGTGCCATTTGGGCAGGCTCTCGATGGAGCGCTTCTTCCAAAGGGCCTTGGGGTACTGGTAGGCGCCGGCGAGGACAATGGCGAAGAAAAGGATGAACAGGCACCCCATGCCGACCATGATGCGGAAAGCCCAGAAGTTGACGGGGATGAAGGGCACGATATCGTGCTTGTCCTTGATGTAGCCGTAGCCGAAATAGGGCATGTTCTCCTGGAGCACCTTCAGGTGGGCGCTCGCTGTCTCGCCACCGTCGCTGGAGTTGAACTTCGCCTGACGGTATGCTGCGAGAGCGCTGATGGCTTTCTTGCCACGCTCGATTTTCTCGTCGACAGAGGGCTCTACGGTGCCGTCAGGACGGGTGTAGCCGTTGAGGATGTCGTTGATGCCCGGCACGAATCCGTGGGGGTCGTTGGTGGCCATCATGGACAGACCGTAGGGGATATCGATCTTCAGGGGTGCCGACGCCTCGTTCTGATAGTCTGGCTGACAGAAGGGATTCACCCAGGCGACGGCCGTCAGACCCTGATCCGTTCCGCCGTTATAAAGCGCTTCCATAGCGGCGAGTTTCATGGGTTGTACCTCTGCTACGTCCATTCCCGACTTATGGCCAGTGACAGCGGCGAGGAGGGAGGCTACCAGTCCGACAGCCGCACCGATCTTCAGGCTTTCGACGGCGAGTCGCGTCTCGCGCTTCTTCATCAGATACCAGCAACAGACACCCACACAGAACACGGCTCCGATGATCCAGGCCGAGGTGACCGTGTGGCAGAACTTCGAGACGGCGAACGGGGAGAGGGCGACGTCGAAGAACGATACCATCTCGTTGCGCATCGTGTCGGGGTTGAACTCACACCCCACGGGATACTGCATCCAGGCATTGGCCACAAGGATCCACCAGGCGGAGATGGTGGCACCAAGTCCTGTGAGCCAGGTGGAGGCGAGGTGGAAGCCCGGCGACACCTTCCTCCAGCCGAAGTACATCACGGCCACGAAGGTGGACTCCATGAAGAAGGCGACGATACCCTCGACGGCCAGCGGGGCACCGAAGATGTCACCCACGAACCAGGAGTAGTTAGACCAGTTGGTACCAAACTCGAACTCGAGGATGATACCCGTGGCGACACCCATCGCGAAGTTGATGCCGAAGAGTTTCTGCCAGAACTTGGCGGCATCACGCCAGAAACCGTCCTTCGTACGGTAATACTGGGTCTCCACGATTCCCATGATGACTGCCAATCCCAGCGTGAGCGGGACGAACAGCCAATGATAGATTGCCGTGAGGGCGAACTGCGCCCTCGACCAGTCGATGGTCCCGGCATCAATGGATAAGAAGAGGTTTTGAAGCATAGATATTGAAAATTTTAGGGGTTTTTAGGGGGATTAGGGTAATTAGGGAGATTAGGGTCGTTAGGGGGAGGATCGCTCGATGAGCGAGCCTGCCACATAGCCGGCCTCGTCGCCTCCGGCATGTTCCTTCAGGAAGTTGGGGAAGAAGAACACTTTGAGGATGGCGAAGATAATGAAAAGTTTGATGAGGATAATTGCCCACAGCGTCTTGCCGAGGCGCATCGAGCGGAAACCATCGTAATAGAGGTCAAAGGCTCTGTGCAGGAAACTGTCCTTTTGCATAGATAATCTTTTGCAATGACACCGCAAATATAGATATTTTAATTGAATTGGCCAAACAATTATTAAAAATTTTTGCGTTTTCAGAGGAAATGAGTATCTTTGCACCCGAATTATAAGAGAAAAAACAGAAATGAAGAGATATGTGATGCCCTTGATGGTTGTGCTGATCCTCGCCCTGATAGCAGGAGCGGTGTGGCTCTTCATGAACCTGCAAGAGCAGAAACAGCGGAATCAGGATATGCAGGAACTCGCTGCTCTCGACAAACAGGAGATGGAGAACGAGTACGAGCGCTTCGCCCTGCAATACAGCGAGATGAAGACCCAGATCAACAATGACTCCATCGTCGCGCAACTCACACAGGAGCAACTGCGTACCCAGCAGTTACTGGAAGAACTGAAGAAGGTGAAGGCTGATGATGCCCGTGAGATAGCCCGTCTGAAAAGGGAACTCGCCACCGTCCGGGCCGTACTGCGTGACTATGTGATGCAGATAGACTCACTGAACCGTCTGAACGAGAACCTGAAACGCGAGAACACCCGGGTGACGGCAGAACTCGAACAGCGTACCCAGCAGGTCGTGGGCCTGAGCAGTGAGAAGGCCTCGCTCTCGGAGAAGGTGGCTATCGCCGCTCAACTCGATGCGACGAACATCAGCCTGACACTGCTCGACAAGAAAGACAGGGCGATGAAGAAGCCGAAACTCAAGGACTGCCGTAAGATGCAGGTCGGCTTCACCATCTCGCGTAACGTGACGGCCGCTAATGGTAACCGTACGGTCTATGTACGCATCCAGAATCCGGGTGGCAACGTGCTGGGCGGTGGGGGAACATTCCCCTATGAGAATCGGAATATCGAGTGCTCGGCCCGAAAGGTGGTGGAGTATACGGGCGAGGAGACGAACGTGTCTGTCTATTGGAGCGTCACCCAGATGCTCGAGAGCGGACAGTACCGCGTCAGCATCTTCGCCGACGGACACATGATCGGCTCCAGGACGTTTAACTTTGAGTAAAGGGTGAAAAGGTGAATGGGTGAAAAGGTGAAACATCATAAAACGAAATAGATAATATATGGATTGGAGAAAAATCGTTAAGGTCAAAAGGGGGGTGAAATGGATATTGCTTTTTCACCTTTTCGCCTTTTTACCTTTTCAAATTTCTGCTCAGCGTTTGCTGACGCTTGACAGTTGCCGGCAGATGGCATTGCGCTACAACAAGCAGATGGGCGTGGCGAAGGTGAAGCAGGATGTGGCGGAGAATCTCCGTAAGTCTGCACGCACGAAGTACCTGCCCCACGTGAGTGCCATCGGCACGTATCAGTATACCAGTAGGGAGATCTCCCTGCTCAACGACCATCAGAAACAGGTGCTACCCCACATGGGTGATGCGATGGTGGGTGGTCTGCAGGCTGACTTCGCCCAGATGTCGAGTCATCTGCCCATGGAGAACATCAATCTGATGTTGACCACGATGGGTATCAAACTGGAAGACCTGAAGAACATGAGTGACGCAGAGATGCAGAAGATCGGCGGACAGTTGAATGGCCTCGGACAGGGGCTCGTTGATGCCCTCGATACCGACACCCGACATCTCTTCGCCGGATCGGTGATGGTGGTGCAACCCGTCTTCATGGGTGGAAGCATCATCGCCCTGAACAAGATGGCGGACATCAACGAAGAAATGCAGGACAACTCTGCGGAGGCCCGTCGCCAGGCTACACTCTATAATACCGACAAGGTGTACTGGCAGGTGGTGTCGCTGAAGCATAAACAGCGTTTGGCTCAGAGTTTCCTCGATCTGGTGACGAAACTCTCTTCCGATGTGAATAAGATGATCAACGAGGGCGTGGCCACTCGTAGCGACGGCCTTTCTGTAGAAGTGAAGGTGAACGAGGCAGAGATGACCCTCCAGAAGGTCAACGACGGACTCGTGTTGTCGAAGATGCTGCTCTGCCAGACGATCGGACTCCCCATCAACGAGGCTATCACGCTGGCTGACGAAGATAATGAGAACATTGCTGTGGTGGCACTGACGCCGGAACTCGACGTAGCGACGGCCGTGTCGAACCGTCCTGAGTTGAAGATGCTCGAGGGTGGGGTGAAACTGACCAAGCAGTTGACGAACGTGCTCAAGGCCGGCAATCTGCCGATGGTGGCACTGACAGGCGGTTATGCCGTGACGAACCCCAGCCTGGTCAATGGTTTCCAGCGCAAGTTCCAGGGCTTCTGGAATGTAGGTGTCTTGGTGCGTGTGCCCATCTGGAACTGGGGCGACGTGATGTATAAGGTGCGGGCCTCCAAGGGTGCCACCAGCATCGCTTCACTCGAGTTGCAGGAGGCCCGTGAGAAGATCGAGTTGCAGGTGAACCAGAACACGTTCCGCGTGAACGAGGCGAACAAGCGACTCACGATGGCTCAGACGAACATCGCACGTGCCGATGAGAACCTGCGTACCGCTAACCTGGGCTTCCAGGAGGGTGTCATCAGTCCTACCGCAGTGATGGAGGCTCAGACAGCCTGGCTCCAGGCACAGTCGCAGAAGATCGACGCGGAGATTGACGTCCGCCTCTCGCAGGTAGACCTCCAGAAATCCCTCGGAACATTGGAATAAACAAAAAAATAATATATTATGAGCGCAAAAAGTCAACATAACAACATTCTGCTCGCCATTGCTGGTTTCGTAGCAGTCGTGATTATCGTGGCACTGATCGGATTCCTCGCCCTTGACCGCGACGTGGATGTCATTCAGGGTCAGGTGGAGGTTACTGAATACCGGGTGTCAAGTAAGGTGCCTGGTCGTATCCTTGAACTCCGTGTGAGTGAGGGTGACTATGTGAAGGCTGGTGACACCCTCGCCATCCTCGATGCTCCCGAGGTGCGTGCGAAGATGGAGCAGGCCCGCAGTGCTGAGAGTGCTGCCGCCGCTATTGAGTTGAAAGCCCAGAACGGTGCCCGAAAGGAACAGATCCAGGGTGCCTACAGCGTGCTCCAGCAGGCGAAGGCCGGCTATGAGATTGCCGAGAAGTCGTACCAGCGCATCCAGCGCCTCTATGACGAGGGGGTGATGAGTGCTCAGAAGCGTGATGAGGTCTACGCCAACTACAAGGCGATGGAGGCTCAGATGAAGGCCGCTCAGAGCCAGTATGATATGGCTGTCAACGGTGCCCGTATGGAAGATAAACTCGCTGCTTCTGCTCAGGTGGGACGTGCCAAGGGTGCCGTGCAGGAGGTGAACAGTTATATCCACGAGACGGTGCAGATTGCCCAGAAAGAGGGTGAGGTGGCCAATATCTATCCGAAGGTTGGTGAACTTGTTGGCACTGGTTCTCCCATAATGTCGATTGCTGTGATGGATGATATGTGGGGCACGTTCAATGTGCGTGAGGATCAACTCAATGGCATGAAGGTAGGGACAGAGTTCACAGCCTTCGTGCCTGCCTTTAACAAGGATGTCAAGATGAAGGTCTATTACTTGAAGGATCAGGGCTCATATGCTGTCTGGAAGGCTACTAAGGCCAATGGCCAGTATGACCTGAAGACCTTCGAGGTAAAGGCCCGTCCTGTCGAGAAACTCGATGGCCTCCGTCCTGGAATGTCGCTGATTCTCAAGAATTAGAGAATTCAAAACAAGGATGAAGTATCTCAGACTGATCTTGACGGTTGCAAGGCGTGAATGCAAGATTCTGTATGTGAATCGCATTTACTTCTTCAGTATGGTGATATTCCCGCTGTTGACGATGGTGTTCTTTACCACGTTGATGACTGACGGACTGCCACAGGATATGCCCGTGGGTGTCGTCGACCTCGATAATACCTCTACCAGCCGTTCGCTGGTACGGAGACTCGACGGTTTCCAGAACTCTGAGGTCGTGGCCCATTATCCATCGGTAGCCGAGGCACGCCATGCCATGCAGAAGAACGAGATCTATGGTTTCCTATACATTCCTAAGGGTACGACAGACGGCTTACTCTCTGCCCGCAGGCCCCAGGTGTCCTATTACTACAGTCAGGTGTCGCTGGCAGGTGGCTCAATGGTGATGAAGGACTTGAAGACAGTCTCCACACTGGGTTCTGCTGCTGTGGGTCAGGCCACGATGCGGGCCAAGGGCTTCACGCCGGAACAGATACAGGCGTTTCTGCAGCCCATCAGGATTGACCTCCATCAGGTGGCCAATCCCTGGGGAAGTTACAATGTTTATCTCTCTACCGTCTTCGTACCTGGTGTGATGATGCTGTTCATGTTTCTTGTCTCTGCCTATTCGCTGGGTATGGAGTTGAAGTTCGGACGAGGTAAGGAGTGGCTCAACAAGGCAGATGGAAACATCGTCGTCGCCATTCTGGGTAAGTTCCTGCCGCAGGCATTGGTGTTCCTCGTACTTATCTTCTTCTACGAATACTACATCTACAGTGTGCTAGAATTCCCCCATCAGGGCGGCCTGTGGAAGATCACCCGTCTGGCCCTGCTCGAGGTGTTTAGTTCCATTGGCTTTGGTATCTTTGTCTTCGGGCTGATGCCATCGCTGCGCATGTCGATGAGTATCTGCTCGCTGTGGGCCATGCTCGGCTTCTCCATGGCAGGATCGGCCTTCCCCATGATGGGCATGGACGGCCCGCTACAGTCACTCACGTGGCTCTTCCCACTGCGCCATTATTACATGCTCTATCAGATTACGGTGTTCAACGGCTTCCCGCTGCTCGATGCCTGGTTCCATTTCGTGGCGCTTGTGGCCTTCGCACTGATGCCGTGGTTCGTCATTCACAAGATTAAAAACGCAATGCTCACCTATGTTTATATTCCGTAAGATATACAGATGGCTTCAGGATGCTGCCTACGTGTGGCGTTTTGAGATGAGTCAGGTGATACGTGACGAGGGCGTGCTGCTCTTCTGTCTCGTCGTGCCATTGCTGTATCCTATGCTCTATTCGTGGATCTATAATAATGAGGTAGTGCACGAGGTGCCAGTGGCGGTTGTTGACCTGTCCCACTCCCACCAGTCGCGCCAGTTCATCCGTATGTGCGATGCCTCGCCAGATGTCCGTGTGGCCTATTATGCCGTCGACCTCGACGATGCCAGGTCGCTTGTTAGTCGGCAAGTGGTCAAGGGCATCTATTTCATCCCGGAAGACTTTGCGACCCATCTGAACCGCTTGGAACAAGGCACCATCAGCGTCTATTGCGACATGGCCCTGATGCTCACCTATAAGGCCATCTATCAGACGGCGATGGCTGTATCCCAACAGATGGGGGCAGAGATACAGAAGAAACTGTCTGGCAATTATACCGTTCGTGAAGACTTGGTCACCACCAGCCCCCTGGATGTCAAGGAAGTGGCGATGTTTAATCCCCAGGGCGGCTACGGTACATCCATCCTGCCTGCCGTACTCATCCTGATTGTCCAGCAGACGCTCGTGTTGGGCATTGGCCTGGCGGCAGGAACAGCCCGTGAGCGGAACCGCTACAGCGATATTATCCCCTTCCATGTGTGCTATTCTTCCGTGGGGCGTGTCGTTTTCGGAAAGGCCCTGTGCTATGCGATGGTTTATGCCGTCATGGGCGCCTTCCTCATCCTGGTCGTACCGCGTATTTTCCATTTCCTGCAACTTGCAGCCTGGCAGGACTTGCTGGCGATGATGATACCCTATGTGCTGGCCTGCGTCTTCTTTGGCCTTACCGTATCCTGTCTGGTCCACTACCGCGAGAACGTCATGTTGCTCGTGGTGTTCCTCTCGCTGCCACTACTGTTCCTGAGCGGTATTTCGTGGCCACAGTCCGCCATTCCGGGTTACTGGCAGGGTATCTCCTGGCTCTTTCCCAGCACCTTCGGCGTGAGGGCCTATACGCGAATGAATTCGATGGGGGCTACATTAGGTGATGTTATCTTTGAGGTGCGTGCCCTTTGGGCTCTCACGGTATTTTATCTCGTGACGGCTTGTATTGTGTATGGTTTTGAGATGCGCCAGACACGTCAGCATGCTCAGGAGCGCCTCGCCCATCTACGTAAGAAACGAGAAGTGCGCCTCCAGTTGAAGGCTAAGAAATCATAAATAAAGGTGAGCCAGACGGCTCACCTTTATTATTATGAACATGAAAAGTGTCCTTATGAGTTTTTCATGCCGACGATTTTTGTTTTGGGCTGTTCCTTGTTGCGACGGTTGACGACAGTGACAACAGCCTGGGCCAGGTTGATGAAGGCAAGACCTGTGGCGGTGTCGCTGCTCAGAGCGACTGGTGTGCCTGCATCGCCATTGTCGCAGATGCTCTGTACCAGCGGGATCTGGGCCAGCAAGGGAACGCTCATCTCTTCGGCCAGTTGCTTGCATCCTTCTTTGCCGAAAATGTAATAACGGTTCTCGGGGAGTTCGGCAGGCGTAAACCAAGCCATATTCTCAATGAGGCCGAGGATGGGTACGTTGACTTTCTCGTTGCGGTACATGTCGATGCCTTTGCGGGCATCTGCAAGGGCCACCTGCTGTGGCGTACTGACGATAACGGCTCCTGTGATAGGAAGGGTCTGTAAAAGTGTCAGGTGTATGTCGGATGTACCTGGCGGGGTGTCGAGGATAAAGTAGTCGAGGTCACCCCAGTCGGCATCGGCAATGAGTTGCTTGAGGGCACTCGTAGCCATGCCACCACGCCATAGGGTGGCTGTGGTCGGGGAGACGAAGAAACCGATACTCAGTAACTTTACACCATACTTCTCAATGGGACAGATCAGGTCGCGTCCGTCTTTCTTGACTGCATAGGGTCGCTCGTCTTCCACATTGAACATCTTAGGTATGGAGGGACCGAAGATGTCGGTATCGAGCAGTCCTACCTGGTAGCCCAGACGTGCCAATGCAATGGCGAGATTGGCAGAGACAGTGGACTTGCCGACGCCCCCCTTGCCACTGCTGACAGCGATGATGTTCTTCACACCCGGCAATAGTTGTTCTACTTCAGGGCGGGGCTTCGATTTGAATTCTGTCACAATCTCGATCTCGATGTCGCTGTAGGTCTCTCCACGCCTGACGGCCTCTTCTTTGCAATGATAGCGGATGGCGGCTTCGGCGGCTTTGACCGTAGACTTCAGGAAGGGGTCAGTGTCGCGTGGGAACTCAAGGACGACTTTCACCCGCCAAGGTTCTCCCTCCGTAGAAGGGGCTGACACCGCGGGGGTGTCAGCCACCATCTGGCTCTCTACGAGATTCTTCTTCGTGCCGGCATACGTCACCGTGGCCAGCGCGTCCATGATTATCTTGGGATATAACTGCATTAAACTATAATCAATATTTACTTTTCTTGATAGCCAGTGATACTCTTCCAGTCCTTATGGGCAATGTAGATGGGCAGACTGCCACGCGGAATGATATAAACTGGCATGCAACCCTTGAACGTGCTCTTGGAGATGGATGGCGGGGCTGGTGTGTGGAGGATGACTTCCTTGAGTGATACACACTTGGCAAAAGCCGAGCCACCGATCTTCTTCAGTGCCGTGGAGAGGTCGACGGAGGTGAGCATGGTACACTCCAGGAAGGCGTCGCTACCGATGGAGGTGACACCGACGGGGAGTTTGATGCTCTTTAGCGATGAGCACTTCTCGAAGGCATCATCACCGATGGTGGTCAGAGATACGGGCAGGTCGATTTCCTGGAGGGATGCACACTCCTGAAAGGCCTCCGTGCCAATTTTCTTGATAGAATTAGGCAAGGTGATGTGGCGGAGGGCACTGCAACGGTAGAATGTCTTACTGTCTATCTCAGAGACCATGCCGTTGATGGCGACGCTGTCGAGTGTGACACATCCTTCGAAGGCACTGCTGCCAATGCTCTTCACCATGTTGGGGATGACAATCTCGCGCAGGCTCGAACACTCCTCGAAGGCATCAGAGCCAATCTTTGTCAAGGAGAAAGGCAACTCGATCATAGCCAGACTCTGGCATTTCTCAAAAGCGTTGCTTCCGATGGTCTTGATGGTAGCGGGCAGACTGATGCCTCTGAGGCTGGTACAACCAGAGAAGGTGTTTGCGTCGAGTTCGTCGAGGCTACCCTGAATGGATACGCTGTCCAGTGAGACACAGTTCTTGAATACGCCACTGCCAAGTTTGGTAAGTGCGTCAAAATTGGCGGTAGTAAGACTCTTACAATCCTGAAAGGCGTTGCTGCCGATTTTCTGGATTTTGCTCAAGTCGATTTTTGAAAGGTTCTGACAATCTTCAAAGGCTGAGTTGCCTATCTCTTCGAGACTCTCTGGCAGTTCGATTTCCGCCAGGTTCTTACAGTCGTGGAAGGCATCGCTACCGAGACTCTGCAGACTCTCAGGCAAGGTGATGTTGCTGAGGCTCTCACAACCCTTGAAGGTAGAGTTGTTGATTTTCTTGAGTTTGGCAATGATATTGATAGTGGCAAGGGCGTCGCAGTCATTGAAAGCCTGTGCTCCCAGTTCGGTGACACTCTCCGGAATCTCTATCTCCTTAAGTGCCTTACAGCCCTCGAAAGCCTCACTACCAATGGCTTTAATACCCTTTGGCAGGGTAACTGATGATAGGTTCTCGCACCTCTGGAAGGCTTGGCTTTCAATCTCCGTGACGTTTTCGGGAATGTTAATTCCTGACAGCGACTCGCAGTCTTCAAAACAGTTCTTGCTGATAGTTGTCAGATTGGCCGGGAGAATCACTTTCTCCAACTTCTTGGCACCTGACAATAAGCCGTTAGGTAGAGTCGTTGTTGCTAAGGCAGATTTACCTTCAGTGAAGACGGCTTCTGAGAGGTCGAGACTGGTGACCAAGCACTCACCCTTCTTCTCGTTGGCCTTCGTGCGGTTGACAATCTGTTGGAGCAGTTTGACGTCAGCGCCATTGAGCGGACCGCTGATCTTCAACTCGGATATCATGAATTTCTCACTGTTCTCGATTTGCTTCGAGAGTTGTCCAACGGAATCCACCGTTACGTTCTTGGTTTGTGCTGAGGCCAGTAGGGGAAGTACGGCCAGAAGCATAGTGATGAGTCTTTTCATAATGCTTTTATTTTGATTTTTCTAGTGAACTACGTTTTGAGCGGTGATAACTGCGATAGTCGTCGAGTTCTATCTCCACATCAGGCTCTTCGAGTATACCTGCACTGGGCAACTGCCATTTCATGTATTTGATGTTCAGTCCGCGGGCTATCCACATCGACTCGTAGTAGGTCTGAATGGCTCGGGCTTCGGAGTACGCTAAGTTTTCTGAATGCTCAGAATAGAGATCCTCTGTCCTCAACAGGAGGGGCAGGTGATTCTTCTCCACCATGTAGGTGGTATAGGTAAAGAGGAAGTTTGAGTCGGTTTTCAGGTGGACGATGCCACCATCAATGAGGAACTTGCGATAGCGCTCCATGAAGTAGGTCGAAGTGAGACGCTTGCGGGGGTTCTTCATCTGTGGGTCGCTGAAGGTGAGCCAGATCTCCTGCACTTCGTCCTCTGAGAAGAAACGTTCAATGATTTCTATGTTTGTACGGAGAAAGGCGACATTCTTCAGCCCCTCGTTGATGGCCTGGGTGGCACCAGTCCACATGCGGGCTCCCTTAATGTCGACACCGATGAAGTTGATATCTGGGTAGAGTTTGGCCAACTCGACGGTGTACTCGCCTTTGCCACAACCCAGTTCGAGAATGATGGGGCTCTGGTTATGGAAATACTGTTCGCGCCAGTGACCCTGCATCTCAAAGGGAACATGTTCCACTACCGAATAAGGGTACTGGAACACGTTCTCATAAGATGCCATATCGGCGAATTTCGCCAGTTTGCCTTTGCCCATGTATTACTCAATGACAACCGTTGTCCAGCCGTGCTTGTCCTCAATCTCACCGTACTGAATACCACGGAGGGTGTCGAAGAGTTTCTTAGACATCGGGCCTGGCTTCTCACCGAAGGAGTAACGCTTGCCCGTATCGAGGTCGTCAATATAGGAAATAGGTGAGATGACGGCTGCTGTTCCGCAGGCACCAGCCTCCTCGAAGGTCTCGAGTTCCTCCTCGGGGATGGGGCGACGTTCCACCTTCATGCCAAGATCCTCTGCCACCTGCATCAGCGACTTGTTGGTGATGGAGGGGAGAATTGAACTGGACTTTGGAGTCACATAAGTGTTGTTCTTGATACCGAAGAAGTTAGCGGCACCGCACTCATCCATATATTTCTTCTCCTTGGCGTCGAGGTAGAACTCGCAGGCATAACCCTTCTCGTGGGCCAGGTTGTTGGCGAAGAGGGATGCTGCATAGTTACCACCTACCTTATATTTTCCTGTACCGAGAGGAGCACTGCGGTCATAGTCGCGGATAATCACATAAGGATTAGCAGCGAAACCTCCCTTGAAGTATGGGCCTACGGGCGTGACGAAGATGAGGAAGCAGTACTCCTTGGAAGGATGAACGCCCACCTGTGCACTCGTTCCGATGAGTAGCGGACGGATATAGAGGGTGGCACCGCTCTCGTAGGTGGGAATCCACTCCTGATTCAGACGAACGACCTTCTTCACCATCTCTGTAAACAACTCTGTGCTAACCTCAGGCATCATGATGCCACGACAGGTACTCTGCAGACGGGCTGCATTCTCGTCGACACGGAAAATGCGTACCTTGCCGTCGGGGCAACGGTAGGCCTTCAGGCCTTCGAATGCCTCCTGACCATAGTGCAGGCAGGTGGCTGCCATGTGCAGGTTCAGATACTCGTCGGAGCATACTTCGATTTCGCCCCATTTGCCGTCGCGATAGTAGCAACGTACATTGTAGTCAGTCTTCATGTAGCCGAACGACAGACTACCCCAGTCTAAATTCTTCATATCAGTTTAATCTGTTAAAGTTTCGATTCTGCTTGCAAAAGTACAACTTTTGTGTCATATTCACAACAAAAACGGCATAAAACTTATTTTTCAGCAAGGATTTTCTTGATTTCTTCGTCCGTCTTTGTCAGTTTGTCCTTACAGAACTTAATCAGTTCCTGGGCTCTTTTCAGTTGCTCGGAAAGTTGGTCGACGTCGAGTTCGTCGTTCTCCATCTTAGTGACAATGGACTGAAGTTCTGCCATCGCCTTTTCGTATTTCTGCTCCTTATCCATAATTTTTATGATGATATGACTTTAGAATGTATGGTGCCCTTGGCCAGTCTCGTTTCTATCTCATCACCGGGTTGGAGTGTGCTCACATCTTTCACAGCCTTGCCCTGATGGAGGGTGATGCTGTAGCCACGAGCGAGTAAAAGAGAGGGGTCGAGGGCTTTCGTCTTCTCCTCTATCAGTTGCAGATGGTGTTGCTCGGCCATCAGATGACGGTCGATCAGGATCGGAATCCTTTCTTCTGCCGAATGCAATCTGGCCTGATGCTCGACAATGCGCTGTTGGATTGCAGAGAGCATGCGGTTGCTGAGAGAGTCGATCTTGGCCTCCTGTCGAGTCTTTACCATGGAGAACAGTTTTGGCAGTATCTCCTGAACCGTAACCAGTCGCAGTTTCATCGTGGAGAGTTTCTGCTGGGCATAGTGGGTAATCAGACTCTGTGCTCCGTCGATGGTGTCGAGTACGCCTTTCAGATGGTCTATCAGTAGGGCAGCTGCCGCTGTTGGTGTCTTGACCCGTATGTGGCTGACCATATCGAGAATGCTCTCGTCACGGTCGTGGCCGATGCCCGTGATAATCGGTAGAGGGAAGTTGGCGACGTTCTCTGCCAGTTCGAGGGTGTCAAAGCCGCTCATGTCGCTTGTGGCACCGCCACCTCGGATGATGACGACGCAGTCGAATGGGATATCTGAGTCCTCTGAGTATTCTGGGTTTTCATAACATTCTGAGAAGATTCTCCCGAGGGCAGTGATGATGCTTTGGCTTGTGCCTTCACCTTGCATGATGGCAGGGAAAAGTTGCGAGTGGAACTTAAAGCCGTAGGTGTTGTCGTTCAGTTGGTGACTGAAATCGCCATAGCCTGCTGCCGTCTGGCTTGATATCACGGCTATACGCTGACAGAACAAAGGCAATCGCAGTTCTTTTTGCAAATCAAATACTCCCTCCTCTTTTAACTGTCGGATTATTTCCTGGCGTTTGCGGGCCATGTCGCCGAGTGTGAAGGTAGGGTCGATATCCGTTACTATCCATGAGAATCCGTAGGCTTCATGAAAATGGGGGTAAACCTTTAACAGAACTTTCATTCCGGCATGCAGATGTTGGCTTGTGGCTCGTTCGAAGTATGGACGTATGACCATCCATTTGGGGGCCCAGCATTTGGCTGAAGCCTTGGCGATAGGGGTTGCACTTTGTTCGTCTTTTTGGATGAGTTCCATATAACAGTGACCTCGACTTTCCCTACATTCCGACAACTCTGCCTCTACCCAATACTCATTGGGCATCTCGCACTCAATCACCTCCTTTACCAGTCTGTTGAGTTCGTAGAGGGTTATGTGTTCGCTACTTTTCACCTTTTCGCCTTTCCTATCATATAGGCTCGCCAGAAGTTGGGTACGCCATAGCCAAAGATATTGTCGGGCTTGTTGTAATTGCTACTGGTTTGTCGTATCAGGTCGATGATCTCAAAAGCCGTCTTCTCAGGCAGTGCCTGCCACAGACATGCTACAAGGCCTGCTACCAGTGGGGTGGAGAATGAGGTGCCCATATCTCTGACAATGCTGCCACGCCCTGATATCAGCGATGCCGGACTGCCGAGGGCCATGACGTCTGGCTTTACACGGCCGTCCTGGGTGGGACCCACACCACTGAATGGGGCATTCTTTTTCTCCATATTCACGGCTCCCACCGTAATGATGTCGTACGCATCGGCAGGAAAGGCGATTTTCTTCCAGGGACCCATACCGCTGTTGCCTGCCGAGTTGACGAGGATCATACCTTTCTTTGCGAGCATTGACGCTGTACGGCTAATCAGGGCAGTCTTGCCGTCGAGGTCGTGCTGGTGATAGTAGTTGGGTATGTCGTAGTCATTGTAGCCGAGGCTGGAACTGATGATATCTGCACCTACGGAGTCGGCAAATTCGGCTGCCATAGTCCAATAGTCTTCTTCTACGGGTTGCTCTGTCTGCTGATCCTCGCATCGCAGCAACCAGTAGCGGGCTTCTGGCGCTGTGCCTATAAGTACTTCAGGCTCGTTGGTAGCCATGGCTGAGAGTACTTTCGTTCCATGATCAGTCTCCTGATAGAAATACTGGCTGTTGGGGTAGACAAAGTCTTTCGTGCCAAGGATGTTGGCACGGCTGATGGCGGGTATGACGTCTGCATTTTGGAAGCCGCCGTCGAGCACGGCTATTGTCATACCTCGTCCTCGATTCCCGATGCTATGCAGACGCTGGCCGGCGAGCATCTCAATCTGTTCCTTGCCATTGCCGTAACTCACTCCCTTGATGCTGTCCCAGGCATTGAACGTGTCGTGATATGTGTGCTTGACATAACGGTCGACAGAGTCGGGCGATACCCACACACATTGGCTTTTGGATACGCAGTCGAGAGTGTCAAGGTGGCTGAGGACCGTGCTGTCGTTGCTATGGATGAGGACGGTGTTGTTCCACCGGCTTGTGCCTACCATCACCCATTCCAGTTTAGACTTCTTCTCTCCATTCCTTCTCGCATTCAGTGTCTTGTCTATCAGCCGTAGGTATTTCTGGCTGACGGGCAGGTCTGTGGAGTCAAGTTCTATCTTCTGACGCCTGCGACGCTCAATGGACTTGTGTGACAGCCAGCGCCCTGGGTGTTCAAGTGAATAGGTCGAACCATGCTTGTCTTTCAGAGTATAGCGCCAGATATAGTATTTGCCTCCAGGATATTTCTTCTTGGAGGTGCTGCCTGCGCTGGAGAGTGTCACCATGAGCGAGACTATCAGTAAGATTAGCAGTCGGAGTCGCATGGCCTTGTGATTTTGGATGCAAAGATAGTGCAAATTGCGAGAAATACCAAATTTATTTGAATATTTCCGTGCTTTAGTCTGCCATCATGGAAAAAAATGTGTAACTTTGCAGCCAGTTAGTAAAATATGGTGTAGATGGACAACAAACAAGCCGCACTGGAACTGGGTTCAAAGCCTGTGGGACAACTGCTTTGGCAGTATGCCCTGCCTGCTATTGTGGCTATGACGGCATCGAGCCTGTACAATATCATTGACCGTGCGATGATTGGCCAGTTGGTGGGTCCGGAGGCTATTGCAGGCCTCGGTATTACCTTTCCGTTCATGAACCTCAGCGGTGCGTTTGGAGCGGCTGTAGGTGTGGGTGCCTCTACTTGCATCAGCGTGAAACTGGGCCAGAAGGATTATAGGACGGCAGAGAACTTGCTAGGCAATACGGTGACACTTAACATGATTATCGGTTTCCTGTTCATGGTGGTGTGCCTGATTTTCCTCGATCCGATACTGCGGTTCTTCGGGGCTTCAGACGTTACACTGCCATACGCCCGAGAGTTTATGATTGTTATCCTGCTGGGTAATATGATCACCCACATGTATTTCGGCATGAATGCTGTGTTGAGGGCTGCTGGCAAGCCCCGCCATGCCATGTATTCGGTACTGTTTACTGTGGGAATGAATATCCTGCTTGTCATTGCTTTTGTATGGTGGTTCCGTTGGGGTATCCGGGGGGCAGCACTTGCAACGGTGACGTCGCAGTCGATGGCGCTTTGCTGGCAGATGTGGATATTCTCGAATAAGAATGAATTGTTGCATCTGAAGCGTGGCATCTATCGGCTGAAAGCCAATCTCGTGAAGAATATCATCAGTATCGGCATCTCGCCATTCCTGATGAACGTGACATCTTGTGTCATCGTGATTTTCATGAATAATCAGTTCGTGCGCTATGGCGGTGACATGGCGGTGGGGGCCTATTCGATTGCAAATTCTGTGGTGATGGTGTTCTTCATGTTCGTGATAGGTATCACCCAGGGTATGCAGCCGATTGTGGGATATAACTATGGTGCGGAGAAGTTTGACCGTATGCTGCGCTGCCTGTTCCTGGCCATCGGATGTGCCACAACTATCTTGCTTGTTGGCTGGTCGCTCTGCATGCTATTCCCCCGTCAGATAGCAAGGATCTTCACTACAGATATGACACTGCTCGACTTGTCGGCACGAGGCATCAAACTGAATATGCTTGTCTTCTTCGTGGTAGGTTCACAGGCTGTGATTACGAATTTCTTCCAGTGTATAGGCAAGGTGAAGATATCAATCTTCCTGAGCCTCTCGCGCCAGTTATTTCTCTTGCTGCCGATGGCTTATGTGTTCCCTTTGTTTTGGGATCTTGATGGGGTGTGGTACTCGATGCCAGCCTCTGACTTTGGTTCGTTTGCGATGACCATTCCGATGCTGTTATGGTACATGAGGAAGTTTAAAGTGAAAGGTGAATCATTATGACTGAACAGAAAATCATCATTAACGTAGGCAGGCAACTAGGTTCTGGAGGGCATGATATTGGCCGTATGCTGGCGCTCGACTTCCAGGCCAAGTATTATGATCGTGAACTGCTGAACCTGGCGGCAAAGGAGAGCGGATTCAGTGAGAAGTTCTTCGAACAGAATGATGAGAAGAAAGGATTCTTTAAAGGCCTCTTTAGTGTGCAGACGTCGCATTTTACTGGTGGTAGTATGTATAAGACCAACTTCTCGCAGGAGAGCCTTTTCCAGTTTCAGAGTGATGCCATCGTGAGGGCTGCTAAGGAGGGCTCATGTGTGTTCGTGGGCCGTTGTGCTGACTACGTGCTCCGTGATTTTAAGAATGTGGTGAATATCTTCGTTTCCGCTTCGATGGAATATCGCATCGATCAGATTATGAACAAACAGCATCTTGATCATGATGCCGCTCAGAAGTTTATTGAGCAGAAAGAGTCTGATCGTGCTGCTTACTATAATTATTATACAGGTAAGAAGTGGGGTGCAGCCGAGAGTTATGATCTCTGTATCGACTCCAGTGTCCTTGGCATCATGGAAACAGAGATAATCATTGCCCAGTTTGTCCGTAAGAGGTTTGGATTATGAAGAGAATAGGCATATTAAGTGATACTCATAGTTACTGGGATGATAAGTACTTGCACTACTTCGAGCCCTGTGACGAAATCTGGCATGCTGGTGATATCGGAAGTGTGGAGGTGGCTGAGAAACTGGCTGCTTTCCGTCCGTTCAGGGCTGTATGTGGCAACTGCGATGGAGGAGACCTGAGACTGATGTATCGTGAGTTGAACCGTTTCAAGGTCGAGGATGTTGATGTGCTGATTAAACATATCGGGGGCTATCCAGGCAACTACGATTCCTCTGTCCGTAGTACCCTCTTTGCCAATCCGCCGCAACTCTTCATCGCAGGACACTCGCATATCCTCAGGGTGAAATACGACAAGACTCTCGGGCTGCTGCATATCAATCCAGGAGCCGCAGGCATGCAAGGCTGGCATAAGGATCGCACGCTCATCAGACTGACCATCGAGGGAAAAGTATTTAAGGATTTGGAAGTAATAACTTTAGGAAACAATAATATAAGATTATAATAGAATATGAAAAGAACAATTGTTATTACTGGTGGCGCAGGCTTTATTGGGAGCCATGTGGTGCGCCTGTTTGTGAACAAGTATCCCGATTACCACATCATCAACCTCGACAAGTTGACGTATGCCGGCAATCTGGCTAATCTGAAGGACATCGAGGACAAACCCAACTATGAGTTTGTGAAGATGGACATCTGCGATTTCGACGCCTTCTACAAACTGATGCAGGACAAGAAGGTGGATGGTATTATCCATCTGGCTGCTGAGAGTCATGTGGATCGCAGTATCAAAGACCCTTTTACTTTTGCTAAGACCAATGTGATGGGTACACTCTCTCTGCTTCAGGCTGCCAAACTCTATTGGGAGTCACTGCCTGAGAAATATGAGGGCAAGCGATTCTATCATATCTCTACCGATGAGGTATATGGCGCCCTGGAACTGACTCATCCCGAAGGCATCGAGCCTCCGTTCACCACGACCGCATCGAGTGCTGAGCATCATCTGGCTTATGGTGATAAGTTCTTCCTGGAAACCACGAAGTACAATCCGCATTCTCCGTACTCGGCCTCTAAGGCTTCCAGCGACCACTTCGTCCGTGCTTTCCACGACACCTACGGCATGCCTGTGGTGGTAACGAACTGCTCTAATAACTATGGTCCTTACCAGTTCCCAGAGAAGTTGATTCCTCTCTTTATTAATAACATCCGCCACCGCAAGCCGTTGCCCGTCTATGGTAAGGGTGAGAATGTGCGTGACTGGCTCTATGTCGTTGACCATGCCCGTGCCATTGATCTCATCTTCCATGAGGGTAAGATTGCTGATACCTATAATATCGGCGGCTTCAACGAATGGAAGAATATCGATATCATCAAGGTGCTCATCAATACTGTCGATCGTCTCCTGGGTCGCAAGGAAGGCGAAGACCTCGATCTCATCACTTATGTGACAGACCGCGCTGGCCACGACCTCCGCTATGCCATTGATTCTACCAAACTCCAGAAGGAACTCGGCTGGGAACCCTCACTCCAGTTCGAGGAAGGCATTGAGAAGACCGTTCGTTGGTATCTTGACAATCAGGAGTGGCTTGATAATGTGACCTCAGGTGACTATCAGAAGTATTACGATAATATGTATAAAGACAGATGAAAAAGATATTATTATTAGGCTCAGGCGAACTGGGCAAGGAGTTCGTGATTGCCGCCATGCGTGCTGGACAGTACGTGATAGCGTGTGACCGTTATGACAACGCCCCGGCCATGCAGGTGGCTGATGAGCGTGAGGTGTTCTCGATGCTCGATGGCGATGCCCTCGAGGCAGTTGTTAACAAGCATAAGCCCGACATCATCGTGCCTGAGATCGAGGCTATCCGTACAGAACGTCTCTTCAAGTTCGAGGAACAGGGCATTCAGGTCGTTCCCTCTGCCCGTGCCGTCAACTACACGATGAACCGTCGTGCCATCCGCGATCTCGCAGCCAAGGAACTGGGTCTGCGTACGGCGAAGTATTTCTATGCCAAGACCTTCGATGAGTTCAAGAAGGCTGCCGATGAGATCGGCTTCCCCTGTGTCGTCAAGCCGCTGATGTCTTCATCCGGCCACGGACAGAGTTACGTTCATAACGATGGAGAACTGGAACAAGCCTTCAAGGAGGCTATGGAGGGAAGTCGTGGCGATGTGAAAGAAGTCATCATCGAGGAGTTCATCGACTTCGATTCAGAGTTCACTCTTCTGACCATTACCCAGCAACACGGATGGCCTACGCTGTTCTGTCCGCCGATCGGGCATGTGCAGAAATCGGGTGACTATCGTGAGTCCTGGCAGCCATATAAAATCTCTGATGAGGCTCTGAAGCAGGCTCAGATGATGGCCGATAAGGTGACAAAGGCCCTGACGGGAGCAGGCATCTGGGGCGTGGAGTTCTTCCTGACGAAACAGGGAGAGGTCATCTTCTCAGAGTTGAGCCCTCGTCCCCACGATACTGGCATGGTGACCCTTGGCCACACCATCAACCTCTCTGAGTTCGAACTCCATTTCCGTGCTGTCATGGGACTGCCCATTGCTGGGATCCACTTAGAGCATGCTGGTGCTTCGGCTGTGATTCTTTCACCCAAGGAGGCTTCTACACCCGTTGACCGTTCTCTGCTTGACTACAACTTCGTGGATGCTCTCAAGGAAGACCGTACCCGTATCCGTATCTTCGGTAAGCCTGAGGCTCACAAGGGTCGCCGCATGGGTGTCGTGCTCTGTTATGGCGAGGTCGGTGATGATGTCAATGCCTTGCGTGACAAGGCCAAGCGATTGGCTAAGACAGTCCTTGGCACCGATCCCTACGATAAGTTGAGATAAAGCATGATTGAGACGCTGCAGTCACTTCGCTTCATCTTCGTATTGATGATTTTCATGTCGCACTTTACCTATCGGGGCATTTGTGCGTTTGATGCGGGAGGTGACTGCGGTGTCTCTTTTTTCTTTATACTGAGTGGGTTTGTCCTTTCGCTTGGATATGGCAGTCGGATTCGTGAAGGGACATTCTGTTACGGACGGTTCATGCTGCGGCGTCTGCGGAAGATCTATCCTCTTCATCTGCTCTGTCTGCTGTTCTTTTTGGTGGTGAGCAGGTCTGATTTCGACCTGACAGTACTGCTCAATGCGCTTCTGCTACAGTCGTGGGTGCCTGATCCGGACTATTACTTTTCGTGCAATAGCGTGTCTTGGTTCCTGTCCAGCCTGCTCTTCTGCTATCTCGTGTTCCCCTTTGCCTGTCGGCGGATGTCTGTATGGCTCACGCTGGTGGTCTTTTCTGCTTGCTCGCTGGCGTATTTCGTGGTTCCGGCGGAGAAGGTAAATGCGATTCTCTATGTCCATCCGCTTGTCAGGTTCGTCGATTTCTATATAGGCATGTTGCTCTGTCGCTGGTTTGAACGCGGATATCGTGTGCCGCAGGCTGGATGGCTTGAGTGCCTGCTGATAGTGTGTCTCATAGCGGCTTTGGCGGTCTATCCCTGGATGGATGTGAAATTCCGCAATGCGCCTCTCTACTGGCTGGTGCTGATACCCCTGGTCTTGGTCTTTGCCAAAGGGGAGGGGAGGGTGTCTGCATGGCTCAGCACCAGGCCGATGCAGTTGCTGGCCTCGTTGAGCATGCCTTTCTATATGACTCATCAGATGCTGACAGGCATCCTCATCCGCAGGCTTCCGACGATGCCTGAGGCCCTGATGTTGTTTGTCTGTTTATTGACCATACTGTCGGTGAGTTGGCTGATTGACCGTTTCTTCTTGCGCAAAATGGAAAAGATGGCATAATAATTCCCAAGTCTCGCCGTTATATATTATATAATAGGTATATAATCCTGCAATTGACAAAGTACATGTTCGAGATTATCCGCTACACCCCCGATAAGGCTGATGAATGGAATCAGTTCATTGCGAAATCCAAGAACGGCACGTTCCTCTTCGATCGTCACTACATGGATTACCATCGTGATCGCTTCGAGGACCATTCGCTGATGTTCTATCTCGAAGGGGCGCTGTATGCCCTGATGCCTGCAAATGCGGAGGGTGATGTGCTGTGCTCCCATCGGGGACTGTCCTATGGTGGGGTCGTCATGACTGAAAAGACGACGGCAGCGAAGATCCAGCAGTTGTTTCGTGAGATGAATGACGATCTGAGGCTGCAGGGCTTCTCAAAAGTGATCTATAAGCCCGTGCCTCACATCTTCCATCAGTTGCCTTCCGAAGAGGATCTCTATTCCTTGTTCAGTATCTGCAATGCCCATCTGATAGACCGTAGCCTGTCTTCTGCGATAGACTTGTCGACACCTGTGAAGTGGCACCGAGATCGCAAATACGGCATTAACAAGTCGTTTAATCATGGTGTTGTCGTAGGTGAGAGTGACGACTGGGCAGGCTTCTGGCAGGTGCTTGAGTTTAACCTGATGCACAAATATGGGGCAAAGCCTGTGCATACCTTGCAGGAAATCAATTTGCTGCACAGTCGTTTCCCTGAGAATATCCGGTTGTTTACGGCCGCCAAAGAGGGGGAAGTCCTGGGGGGAACAGTGATCTATGTGACACCCGTGGTGGTTCACGCCCAGTATATCTCTGCCAACTTGGAAGGTAAGCAGTTCAGGGTGATTGATGCTCTTTTCGACTATATTCTGCACGACTGCAAGTGGGATGCCCGTTATTTCGATTTCGGCACGTCCAATGAGGAGGATGGCAGGATACTGGTGGAGCCGCTGATCTATCAGAAAGAAGGCTTCGGCGGGCGTGGCGTCTGCTTCGACTGGTATGAGTGGACACTATAACTGGCATCTCCGCAAAAGTAAAACAACTTGTTTTACCTTGTAAGGGATGCCTTCCAAGAGTGTAAAGGATGCCTAGTACGAAGGTAAAACAAGTTGTTTTACTTTTGCGATGATGCCTACTCTGGCAATAAGAGTATGGTGGCGCTTCTCGCAGCCTGCGCTCCCATCACCAAGACCTGTGCGATGTCTGCCGTCTTCGACGGCCCGCTGATGAACGTGCCGTAGCCGTCGTAGGTCTTGTCGAACTCGATGCGCTTGTAAGCCTCGTGCATGTTGTTCACGATCTGCGACTTCGGCAACAGGATGACGAGGTTCTCGGAGATGAAGCAGACAGCCTTCTCCTTCATCGTCTGGGGAATCCACACACAGGCATTCTCAGCCACGCCGAACTGTCCGCGGATGATGCCGACATCTGTGCCGTTGAGGTCACGGGCACGACCTACGGTGTCAGGATTCCTCGTGGCGATGGTGATCTCTGGCAGATTCGAGGCGATCTCCTTGGCGTCAGGATACATCTCCTTCACCAGTTCGTTGATGTCCTGGCCCTCTTTCACCTCTATCACGTGGCCTCCAACGCTCTCCGTCATCTTAACGAACTGCACCAGCGGATCGGGGTAGGTGATGGCTTTGATGTCACTCAAGTCGGGCATGTCGAACTGCTCTCGTACATTCGCCCTATACCTTTTTAATATATCTTCCTTATTACTCATAATTTATAAGGTAAAAGTGAACAGTGAAAAGTGAACAATTTGCTTCCGCTCTCCATGTTCAATTTGTTTCGTTATTTTGTTTTGTTGTTTTAATTGATGAAATAAGAAGAGCAAGAACCTCCGAGTGGCGAACAAGTATCTTGAATGTAAGTCATATGGCGGCAGCAAATGGTTCACTTTTCACTATTCACTTTTCCCTTCTTCCACATTGTGTGGAAGGTCTCTTTGGGGAATTCCATCATTTTGTGGCCGTCGGCCCAAGGGTTCAGTCCGCAGTTCATCAACGGCGAGGGGATGATATTCGCCCAATGAGCCAGAGCCGTACCGAGGTTATAGAGGCCTTCGCTGCCATAGAGCGTACTCATTCCTTTGCACATCAGTTTCTTCTGCGGATTGGCGGTGCCGAAGTCGTCGAGTTGCTGGCGCCACAGATAGATCTGGTCGCCCAGGTTGACCTTCGCAGGGCAGAGCGTCTGACAACTGTTGCAGAGTGTGCAGGCGCTGACGTTGCCTGAGTGCTTCTGCGGATCGCGGAGCATACCGAGGTTGATGCCGATGGGACCAGGGATGAAGTAACTGTAACTGTAACCGCCGCTGCGACGATAGACAGGGCAGGTGTTCATACACGAACCACAGCGGATGCACTTCAAGGCCTCCCAGTGCTCAGGGTTGCCGATCCACTCTGAACGCCCGTTGTCCACCAGCACGATGTGCATTGGATGGGCCGTCGGACGGGCTTTGCGGAAGTGGCTCGTGAAGGTCGTCGTAGGCTGGCCTGTTCCTGCACGGCAGAGCATACGCTGGAAGACGGCCAGACAGTCGTAGTTGGGGATGATCTTCTCCAAGCCGATGGCGGCGATGTGCAGTTTGGGGCAGGAAGTCGACATGTCGGCGTTGCCCTCATTGGTGCATACCACGATGTCGCCCGTCTCGGCTATTCCGAAGTTGCCGCCTGTCATGCCTGCGTCGGCTGTCAGGAACTCGTTCCTCAGACTCAGTCGTGCCACGTAGGTCAGATAGGTGGGATCATGGTTGCCCTTCTCACTGCCCAGTTTCTCTTCGAAGAGTTCGCCCACGTCGTCGTGGTTCAGGTGGATGGCAGGCATTACGATATGGCTGGGCTTCTGACCTTTCAACTGGATGATGCGTTCGCCAAGGTCTGTCTCTACCACTTCAATGCCGTGCTCCTCCAGATAGGGGTTCATCTCGCACTCCTCCGTCAGCATCGACTTCGACTTCACGATCTTCTTCACATTGTGGTTCTTCAAGATGCCGTAGACAATCTCGTTGAACTCCTTGGCATCCTTGGCCCAGTGGACAATACAACCATTCTCTTCAGCCTTGGTGGCAAACTGATCCAGGTATTCGTCGAGGTGGGTGATGGTGTGGCGCTTGATGGCGCTGGCCTTCTCACGTAACTGCTCCCACTCGTCCAACCCGTATGCCATATTGTCACGTTTGGTTCGTACGGCCCAGAATGTGGCGTCATGCCACTTGGCGTAGGTCTGGTTCTTCAAGAACTCTTTTGCTGCTATACTATGTCCTGTACTCATAATCTAAGGTAAATTTTTCACTGTTCACTTTTCACTGTTCCCTTTGAAATATTACAGCCCCGCTGCTAATATTTCAACCACATGTTTGAACTCTACTTGGAGACCTTGCTTCTTGGCAATACCAGCCATGTGCATCAGGCAGGAACAGTCTGGACCTGTCACGAAACGGGCTCCCGTCTTCATGTGCCGCTCTATCTTGTCGATACCCATCTGCGTGCTGACGGCAGTCTCTTCTATAGAGAACATGCCGCCAAAGCCGCAGCACTCGTCAGGGCGCTCAGGCTCAAGCACTTGGATGCCTTCCACCAGATTGAGCAGATCTTTGATCTTGTTGAACCTGGGGATGTTTTCTTCGCTCGGAGAACTGAGGCCTAATTCACGGACGCCATGACAGGAGTTGTGCAGGCTGACCTTGTGGGGGAACGTGCCCAGCGGATGGCTTACCTTCACGACGTCGTGGAGGAACTCTACCACATCCATGATCTTACCAGAAGTCATACACTCATGCTTGCCTTTCAGCAGACGGGGATAGTTCAACTTGATAAAAGCCGTACAACTGACTGAAGGGGCTACGACATAGTCGAAGTCCTTGAACTTCTCTTCGAATTTCTCTGCCAGGGGGATGGCGGAACTCTCGAAACCAGCATTGGCCATGGGCTGTCCGCAACAGGTCTGGTTCAGCGGATAGTCCACATCAAGCCCTAAGTGATTCAACAGTTTGTATGTGGCTACTCCTACCTGAGGATATACCACATCGACATAACAGGGGATAAATAGGCCGATTTTCATATTGTTAGTGTATTATTATCATGACGTTTTCAGTTACTTTGGCTACAAATATAGTGAAATTCCTTCAAAAATACTAATAAATAGATATTTTATCTTTTAATTTTATGCTTTATTAAAAGTATTTGTTTACCTTTGTGGCATAATATTTGCTTGAAGCGTTATTGTATTGAATTAATAAATGGCTTATGAATTATAACGAATTGAATTTTGGAACTATGACTCGTGAGCAGGAACTCTCGATGTCTGCCGCCTTCCCCGTACTGATGCGGAAGGTGTATGTCTGGATGACGTTGGCCTTGGTTATCACGGGCGTCACCGCCTATGGCGTGGCTACCAGCCCCGGTCTGATGATGGCCATTGCTACGAACAAACTTTTGTTCTGGGGGTTGATCATTGCTGAGTTTGGACTGGTTTTGGCTGTCAGTGCTGCCATCAATAAACTCTCCCTGACGACGGCAACGATGCTGTTTGTGCTGTATTCGGTGATTAATGGCGCCACCTTGTCGTTTATCTTCGCTGTCTATACCATGTCGAGCATCGCCAGTGTGTTCTTCATCACGGCTGGCACGTTCGCGGTGATGGCTTTCATCGGATATACGACCAAGAAAGACCTGACGTCGATGGGCAAGATCCTGCTGATGGCACTGATCGGCATCATTATCGCAACAGTCGTGAACATCTTCCTGAAGAGCACAGGACTGGAGATGATTGTCAGTTATCTGGGTGTGCTGATCTTTGTCGGCCTGACGGCTTTTGACTCGCAGAAGATTAAACAGATGTTATTGATGGCGCCTGATGCAGGGGAGGGTGCACAGAAACTCGCTTTGTTGGGTGCATTGTCGCTCTATCTCGACTTCGTAAATCTGTTCATTTACCTGCTTCGCATCTTTGGACGCAGAGAATGACTATATATAATATATAAGGTGTAGCCTTATTTTGTCAATATTCCCGAAAACTTTCATGTTTTTGGGAATTTTTTCGTTTAAAAGTTTGGATGGTATTGAAATTATTCGTACCTTTGCATCCGCTTTCGCTCAAAAAACGGGCGACGGCATAGAAGAAAGAGT
>Ga0310695_10000226_pt1 | contig 149689 bp, 176 predicted proteins | sample RumenRJG_04DNA_FD_203882 | JGI IMG/M metagenome (GOLD analysis project Ga0310695, IMG submission 203882) | Bovine rumen microbial communities from Lethbridge, Alberta, Canada - RJG_04 (v2) (version 2) | ecosystem: Host-associated > Mammals > Digestive system > Stomach > Rumen | place: Canada...
TGTGTGAGGTAGTTCACACTAAGCTATATTCCTAAAGCAGTTAGTTCATCGGAAGATAGTATATGTCCTTCATTTAGAATAGGAATTAATTTAACCGGTTCTAATCCCAATGTATCTGCATCAGGTGAACCTAGTATTTCAACTACTTCACTACCACCGATATCACTATTGAACTTTCGGCGAACATATTCGTAATATTCCTGTTGTTTAAGAACATCCATAAATTCACGTATATTATCAGCACTGCTTGCTGGAGCACACTTCCAATAATGTATCGCTACACTTTCGAAAAAGTAACGATCATCTTTTGTTTTAGTTATTGTAGTTCGGGCAATTTTCTTTTTAAAAAGTTCGGTTTTAGCCAATTCACACAAACCTTGTAAATTTGTTAACACGTAAACGTGACTTACGTTATTCCTATCCATTTTCACCTCATTAATTATTTTACTTAAAATTAAATACCTCAGTAGCAAATTGTTTTGCTGATATATCTTTATTTTGAGCAAGCAATTTATCATATACTGCATTGAGATTGTCTTTCCATATGAATATTTTACTACTCTTAGGTAAATAGGATTTTATCTCACATGTTATTATATCAACCGATTTGTATGGACCATGTACACCTTGTTGTTCGTCCCAAGCATGTTCAGTCCAATAGTAATCTTTTCTATCTTTAGCTATAATTGTATCTTTAGCTATAATTGTAGTATGCGTTGTAATCTTATTATGTGCATCAGTATACGCATAACCTATAGCACGTACATTAGCTGTACCTAGATCTTTCTTTAATCTAGCATATGTGTATAACGACTGATCCCAACAAGTACCAACCTTATACTTCATTAATTGGTCAGGTTTACATACCAATATAGCATCATCACTAACTTTATCTTTAATAGGTTTCTTAGTATATATGTCTAACTGACCATATTTTACATCAACTAGAGCATCATAAGCTTCAATTATTTTACGATAACATTCACTATAATTTTCATATTCTTCATATGCAGGAAATAGAGAACTTATATTCACATTAACTGTCTCCTATATGTTAAATGGTTTATCGTTATCTATACATTTATAGATAGTAGATATTGTACCATACAAATCTATAACACAATACACATCTTTATTAGTACCAACTATCTCGTAGTCACCATCATCATCATTAAATGATGATAAAAACTTTATAATAAAGTCATTAACTTCATTTTCTTTTCTGTTAACTGTAAGCATATATACATCATTTCTCCATATACTTACTTCTATAGTCCCCAACATTGTTCCATCTCTTCATAATTCCTATCCATTTTTATGTTAATATACCCTTAATATGACATTATATGTCATAGTTAATCTTAAAATCGTTTAACTTTTTTAATTCTCTCTCAAGAATGACATCACAATGCATTTTAGTATCTTCTTGAAACTTACCATCATTTGCACGAAGCCGTGAAATGCATACTGCACTAAGGAATTTTTCCTCATCATCAGGGGTTTCAAAAGTTATTTGATCATTTTTCCAAAGATTATAATAATAATTAAATTGATTTGCAATAGCTTTATATTCCATATTTGTTGTACTCCACACTTGATTTTTTAAACAAAAAGAGCCGTATTCTTTTGAACTCTTTGCTATGAACATTCTGAAACCGTGTTTCTCATTTTCAATAACCGGCTGCATATGAAAGATTTGAAAATCTTTATACTGTTTAATATTACTATCTGTAGGCAGATTTAAAACATTTGAAACAAGTTCACCAACTTTTTCTGTAATGACATTTATTACAGCAAAATCATATCGTGTATTGATATAGAATTCAGAAAATTTCATTTAAACTCCTTAAACATTATCAAAAATGTTTTTAGGTTTTAAATAATCGCATAACGAACCGTTCTTTCTCAATTCGAGTTCAAGAAAAATCTGATTAATATAATAGATCTCAGCACTCAAATGAAACAGTACATCAAGGGCAACATCGATATTGAAAATCTCATTTAGTACAAAATCCCTTATTTCAGTATGCATAGGTTCTGGATTCTGGTATTGAATTGTTAAAGTGTCTAAAAGATATTTTAAAGTACCTTCAATATCTTCCTTGGTTTTCCATATGCCACTATCATATTTTTTAAGTACTTCTAATGTTTTTGAATATCTCAAAACTTTGTATTCGCTTTCCGTCATCGCAACCACCTCTCAGGGATTATGAACTGTGCATCAATAATCTGTCTTTCGTTTCTGATTTTAAACCGATAATTTGAATAAGGGCAATCATTCACATCAATTAAAATCCCTTTTGGACATTCATCAAGATTGCAAAAACCGTATGCGACATCCGTGTAGTACACGGTTTCACCTCGCAAAGTCTTTGCAACAAAATAAGTGAACGGTGTCAGAATATCACTGGTTCTTTTAATCCGGCAATCAAGTTGCAAATTTTTATCTATTATCATTCAAGATACATCTTGTATTCAATTAACCCATCTTTTCTAAAAAATGAATAATGGAAACGAATCCATTCAACACATTGACCGTATACATACGGAAAGTTTGAACCTACCGACCCTACAGCTTGGGAATATGGATTTATTTCAAATTCAAAACCATACTTTTTGCGTATCTCATGAAACAGTTCTGTACAATCATATGCAGTATGAAGTTCCTTGCAGAATTCTTTCAAACGCTGGTTTATTTCAACAATTGCGTTTTGTAGATCATTCATTTAGCATACCTCTTCAAAAAATTCAGACAATTTTTCAATGATTGTATAATATCCAGTATCAGAACGCAATAGTTCTTCTGTTTCATCGGCAGTGAAACAACTAAGATTTGCCATGATTGCTTTCTTTGCATTATGCACGGCTTTGTCGTATTCTTTTGCAGCCATTTGAACTCCGGCAATACGGTCTGGGGTGGTATCATGCATTGCAAGTTTTAATGTGAAATCTGCAATCATTCTTGCAAGAACAACATGGCTGATCGTTTGAATAATATCGGTGCATATTTCAGCTTTGAAGCTTGATGCACGTTCTTCAAGGTCAATATTTTCAGATAAATCATTCTCAACTTCAAAATCCATCTTTTCAATCCTTTCTCAAATTCATAGAATGATATTATTGCAAAACTTATCAAAATGTCAAGTGTTTTCTAAAGAAAATACTTTGTTATTCCTCATCATCCTCGCACAGACTGCTCATATATTCAAGTTCTTTGTACTCGTTATAGCTGATTGCAGTACCGTTATCATCGGTGTACCCATGATAATAATCTTTAAGTGCATTCTGAATGCACATGCGTTCATATACGGAACGTCTTGCAACAGGTCTTTGATGGTGGCAAATGAACTCGTATTTGCTTTCATAATAATTATAATAATAAACATCAGCAATAAGTTCCTTGTAACCGTTTAATTCTGTCCATAAAGTATTAATCAATACATTGTTATCAGCAGTTCTTATAGTTCTCATTTTTCAATCCTCTCTCAAATCTATGCGTATATAGTATTATAAAAATTATTAAATGTCAAGTATTTTATAAAAGAATAACCGTGATATACATCACGGTTTATGAAAACATGTTAAAAACGGTTAAAAACGGTTAAAAACTTTAAAAACACCCTCAAACATGCAATAAACCTTTAAGGATTCTAAATAGTTTATCGCTATTTTGAGCCACTTTTTAGAAGTCTGTATCAGTCATGAACTTAGTTCTAGTACCATGCAAACGGTTAAAAACTTCAAAACCACCCTCAAACATGTAATAAACTTTTAACGATTTCAAATAGTTTATATGCATTTTGAGCATATTTGGGGTTCTTTAAGACTAAAGAGCCTTGCTCTATACAGTTAAAAATCATAGAAACCACCCTCAAACATGCGATAAACTTTTACAAATCTTAAATAGTTTATTAACACTTTCAGCACTTTTTAAGTCATTTCACCCATCGAAACCCATCAAACATGCAATAAACTTTCTGCAAACTCAAATAGTTTATTAACACTTTCAGCACTTTTAGACCCCCTTGCAGTACATTCAAAATCCATATATTTGATATACATCACATTATTTAATCAAGTATTTAAGTATATATTGACATTTCAAATACAAATAAGTATTATTTTAACGAGTTTTGAAGAAGAGGAAGTGAGTGATGTTTGAACAAAGATTTGGTGTTGAAGTTGAAATGAATGCAATAACTAGAAGACGTGCATCTAAGCTTGCATCTATATTCTTTGGTACTGGGGATTATGATGTAGTAGATTTACAGCATAATGGAAGTGTATGGGCTGCATGGGATAGTCTAGGCAGAGAATGGAAATTTGCAAAGGATGCAAGTATCTTAGGTGATGATACTCATAAGGTTGAACTTATAACCCCAGTCTTAACATATAAAAATGATATCGAAACATTACAGGAACTTTGCAGAACCTTACGTAAAGCCGGTGCTAAAAGCGATGCATCGAGGAATTGCGGTGTGCATGTTCATGTAGAATCCTGCGGTCAGACCGCAACTTCTTTAAGAAACTTAAGCAATATGATAGCTATGCATGAAAAGCTATTGATTAAAGCTTTAGATATTGACCCAAGCAGATTACACCGTTATTGTAAACCTACCGATAAACTGTTCCTAAAGGAATTAAATGCGGATAAACCATTGTCTTTAGATAACTTCAAAGACATATGGTATAAAACCCAGTGTGACCCCTTGCAGTCAAGAACTGAAAAATATAATCCATCAAGATATCATATGTTAAACTTGCATTCTACCTTTATTATGAATACAATAGAGTTTAGAATGTTTCAGTTTGATAAACCCGATGAAACCAAATTGAACGGTATTCATGCCGGACAGTTAAAAGCTTTTATCCAGCTTTGTTTAGCTATCTGTAATAAAGCAAAACACTTAAAATATACCAAGTGTAATACAGAGTGCGAAATAAGCAAGGATGCAATGCTTAAATGGCTTACATATCTAGGTATGAAAGGAACGGAATTCGATACCGCAAGAATGATTTTAACCAAGAGATTGTGAATATGGATATACAGTTTGCAAAAGCAAAATACTCAAACAATTTAAATTTTATACCTCAAAAGGAAAGTGAAATGACTCAATCTGTAATAAGTTATGCTGTAGAAAATGCAGAAGATTTGATTTATTTAAATAAGGGAATGCTATATAAATTTAACGAATTCCTTTTTAAATATCGTGATACCGTTGAACGGTTTTTAGCTGAAATTGCAAAGGAACATTCATTTGAAAAGTATGATTTAAGTAACAGCAACGGATTGAATATCCGTGTAATTTCCGATGATTTCACACTCTTAATCATTTATGACGATGAAATGATTCGAGGTTACGGAAAAGCTAAAAGTTTAGAATTAATTAATAAGTTTAATATTATATATAATAATATTATAAAAAATGAATTATCAGAATTAAATATCACGATGTTTTCATATTATTTGAACGGTATGGGCGGCTGTGAATATGTACGTTCATTCTTTAAAAATGATTTTAAGCCTAAGAAAAACTATATTCCTTATATTGATACCGATGAGATGTTTAAACAGTTCTTTACCGGTGATGAAAACATTTTATTGCTTGTTGGGAAAAGCGGTACTGGTAAATCTAAACTAACTTCTATAGCCATTGAATACCTTGCAAGCAATAAGGTAAATTCATATAATCGAACCGTTGCAACTATCAGCGATGCTAATATCTTGCTGAATGACTTTTTCTGGTATCAAATCCGTGATAACAAGATAGATTTAGTAATCTTGGATGATTTCGATTTCATGCTAGGTAGCAGAGATAGTGAAGATACAAAACATAATAAATTCCTTTCAAAGTTCCTTACCTTTACCGATGGGGTACGCAAGAACAAGATTAAGTTCATTGTTACCACCAATCAGGAATACCGTGATATGGATAAGGCTATTCTTAGAAAAGGTAGATTGTTTGATGTTATTGAAATGCGTGAATTAAGCCTTGAAGAAGGTCTTGAAATATGGAAATCAGAGGGTATTACTGAACCATATCCTTTTGAAAATTCCGTAACTATTGCAGATTTAGTATATTGTATCAATAATCTAAAAGGTACTGAACCTAAAAAAGAATATTTGAAAGATTTATCGGTTAGAAAGACAAATATCGGCAAAAGAATAGGATTCTAAAAAAAAAAGAAGTGACATTTTATGTCACTTCTATAAATTTATCAATATATTTTATTATTCTGAATAACGATTAAGAAATTTTTTGACTTCTCTATCAATTAGTTTCAGGTCTTTGATAAAATCATCGCTTAAATCAAATACGTCAAAATTTAACATAACATTTAAAGTTCCAGATGCAGAATATTCATCATTCCGTATTGATTTGCATATTTCGTTTTCAATCATATCATAGATATTATTGTAATCATCCATAATATCTTCAATATATGTTTCATTAAAAATTTCAAAACCATCAAAGATTTTTAAAAATGCATCAACCGGTTTATTCTCAAAGAAACTATTGATCTGGAAAATGTCTTGACCCCTAGATACAACTAAATGACCGTTGCTTCTTCCGGCAAGTTCAACCACAGTTCCGCCGATGTTAAACAGTTTATCATTTAAATCATCTACGGCTTGCTCTGCAACTTCCTCATCAAAATTGCTTGTTGGATTAGGGATTTTAACATCCCATGAAATCATGCCGTTATACAGTTTCTTTTCAATACCAATCTTTTCAGATTTAATACGCTTGATGATGAACATGTCAGCAACTTCCGGCTCAATATATGTTCGGTCAAAATTATCTGTATTAAATGTGACGTTTAACTGATATACAATTTCATCAAGTGCCGCTTGACACTTTTTAGCATCGAGATTATGAAGAATTTCATTAAGATTATCATAGATGAATTCTATTTTGTTTTCTCTTAATGGTCTTCTTAAATGTCTACGTATCATTTTATCTCCTTTTATTGAAAAATGACCCCATTTAGGGTTTGCTTTTTATAATATTTATATTTTTTTTATTTTTATTAATATATTATATATATAATATATAAAAAATAATTAATTTTTTCGTATTTTCACTCAATTTTGATATTTTAAGTGGCTTTCTGCATTAAAAATCCGTATTTCCACTCAATTTTGATATATTAAATGCCTTTTTAAGCCTTTAAAATACCTTAAATGCTAGATTCTAGTCAAAAATTATGATTTTAGAATGATTTTTTATGATTTTTTTATTAATATATTATATATAATATATAAAAAAAATAATTTTTCATCATGGATTTTTAATAAAAAATAAAAAAAATCTGTGTTTTTCAACACAGATTTGAGGACAATATCATGCTTTTTAAAATGTTAAATTATCTATCAATTCTTCTTGAAATGCGAGGATTACGGCACATTCTGCGTGAACGGTTTTCAGTTAATCTCTTGGATTCCCTTGAAAATCTCTTTTCACCGATACGTGCATTACGATCAACTTCTCTAGCTTCTACTTTGTCATCTTCAACATCATCGATAACAGGCTGATTCAGATGTGCCATAAGTCTATCAAGGTGATTTTTAGATTTGTTATCCGTTGTAACAGCATAAACCATGATTACATCATCAAGTCTATTAAATAACTGTCTAAAGGTAGTTGCACCATCATCAAGGAAACTAATATCACGGATTCCGGCTTCATGGTCTGTAATTATACCGTTGTTATCAACCTCAAACCAGAATGAGTATTTTTCAGTCTTAATAACAAAACCTTTGAAGTTTTCAATCTGATTGAAATACTTGAACTTCTGCTTGTTTACTTTTAAGAGATCAATAATCTCGATAGGCAGACGGGTTAATCTAGTCTGTGCATCATTTGGATCAAAAGGTGCATTTTCTAAATTTCCTGCACTCTTTCTAATGTTTCTAAACATTCTTGATGAATCGTTACGACCGAATTCATCACGAAACTCAGGCGTAACTCTTTCATTCAAATGCTGTTTTTGGTTTAAAAATTCTGAAAATTTCATGTTTTTAATCCTTTAAAACCTAGCACCCTTGCGATCTTTAAGTTTTGCCAATCTATTGCTGCGTTCCAACTCTTTATTGTATCCTTTTTTGAAATCTCTGCTTATTTCTTCAAATTTATCATTTTGAATTTGACGCAATCTTTGTGTAGCATTTGGATCAGAAGTAACACCATAAATGCATAAAATGTTAGCACGTTTAAATAAATCTTTAAATCTTGTCTTGCCATCAACAATAAATCTAGCACCTCTAATACCAGTTTCATGGTCTTCAATAAAACCATTATTGTCTACTGTAATCCATACAGAAAATTCATCAGCTTTAACTAAAAAACCTTCAAAGTTTTCAATTTTATTAAGTAGCTTGAAAGGACTATAGCTGCTTCTTAGTTTACTAACAAAATCATCTGATAATCTTGTAAATTTAGTCATAGGATCATTTGGATCAAATGGTGCATCGCTGTCCAAAGCGTTACTCAAATGCAATGTTTTGTTGTTTATACGTGCATCCATTGCCCTGCGATGATTTGAAATTTTTGACATTAACTTTCTAGTTTCCTGCTTGCCAAATTCGTCACGAAACTCTGGTGTAACTCTTTCATTTAATTGTTTTTGGTTTAAAAATTCTGAAAATTTCATGCTTTTAATCCTTTAAAATCCCCCACAAAATTATGGGGGTAATCAGTTTACATTACGAGATGTGATGCTGTTTCAGCATTTTCTTCATCTTCGTATACCTTTTCATACCATTTAGATTGTGATATTGCAGTTGGTGTATCATCTTCATCACCGAGATCAAAACCACCAACATCTGCACCACCTGCATTTATGTCTGTACCGATTTCATCACCGCCATCTTCGGCAAAACCACCAGCACCGCCAATAATCTCTTCTTCTTCTAAATCTGGCATTTTAAACTCCTATTGTTAAAAATTGTTTTACTATTATATTTATATTTTAATTATAGATTTTACTTAAATATATAATATTCTGATTGCTTGAACCTTTGAAGTTATCAATACACTTCTTGCTTTCCACATATTTTCCGTCAACAAGAACATCAATGTATTTAAGCAGTTCCTTTGCATTTTTAACATGCTCAGTATTTAAAAGTTCTTTATAGGTATATCCTGTATAGCACCATACATTCAAGTTATGCTCTTTACAGAATTTACCGATTTCAATTAGTTCCTCTGCATGGATAAAAGGTTCACCACCGGAAAAGGTAACACCGTCAAGCAGCGGATCTTCGATTATCTCAGCAAGTATTTCATTTATCGGTTTTTCAAATCCTTTGTCATAGTCCCATGTTTCGGGATTATGGCAACCTTTACAGTGATGTGGACATCCTTGAACAAAGATTACATAACGTAATCCATCACCGTCAACAACTGACTGTTTAATAATTCCAGCAATTCTCATTTTTAAATATTCGTTAAAAGTGATAAAAACTTACGCAGATCACTCGCTAATTCTGCATCATCAAGATTTATCTCTCTAAGATTTGTAACTTCAACATCCGGCTCTGAAAGAAGATTTGTAATTCCTATTCTACAGAATGGGTTGTTTTTAGGAACATCAAATGTTAAATCTACTAATGAGCAATCATCAGGGTCTTCATCGTTTACATCAAAATTTGCAGCAATTACATTAATTGATTTATATAACAGTTTTGATGTATTCCTCATTACTGTAAACAGTACAAATTCATCACGTATATACTGTTTGTTTAAATCTTTATAACTTATGGATTCATTTAATGTATTATAAAATTCTTTGTATGTATCGTAAGAATCCAGCAAATCAAGTTTTGAAGTTGCATTTGCAAAATCTGTCTTATGCTGTAATAAAGATTTAATCTGTTCATCCGAAATTGCAAGCCTTTTTGAAAGGATATTAAGTTCTTTCATTGTCTTGACAGTTTTCTTCTTTTCAGGAAACTTCTCATATTTTGAAATTGCATCGGTTAATAAATCTTTAACAGTATATGCTGACAGTTCACATTGTAAGTTTTTAATGTCTGCAGTAGGATATGTTTCATATATTCTTAATATAATATCTGGAATATATGAAACATACTTTTTAGCACCAGCAGAAGTTAAATCATTCACAAAAGGTTTAACAATTACGATTTTAGACTTTTTCAAAAGTTTTAATTTTTGAAATGCTGTAAATCTAACCTCTATTAGCGGCAAGGTTTCCTGTGATACTGTAAAATATATAAAGGTTCTACCTTTAGTATTATTTACAATATCAAGAATACCGTCAACAAGTTCATCTGTTAACAGCTTGAACTTGCCTATTATAAGAGTATCACCGTTTAAGGTTTCCTCATTAACAAAATTGTATAAACCTTTTATTCCAAACATTTTTTAATCCGTTTCCGCTGTATTCAAAGAATCCTCAATACGTTTGGTAACATCATCTAATGAGTCATCATTCATAATCATACACTGTTTCAACCAGCTTGCAAGATTTTCTTCTTCCTCTTTGAAATCATCATCGGTGAAGTTAGGAAATAATTCACGGTTATTCATTGATAACTTTGTTACATTCTGAGCAAATTTATCAATCAGTGTATTTAACTTATTATTAAACTTAATGATTTTATTTTCAATTTTCTTAGACATATAGAAACCTCAAAATCAGCACTGTATTAAACAGTGCTGAAACATGTTAGATGAATTTATTCCAAACGTCATTCTTTCTCATACCGTCTTTCTTTGATACGATGGTATCATTTTCAAGATAGTAATCATCATCATCGGATTCAACAACTCGTTCACGGTCTTTGATTCTGTCTTTTACAGTAGGTTTCTTTGCAATCTCAGCCGGAACAACCTGAATGTTTTCTTTGATTGATTTCAGCTTATTGATGAAGTTTTCATCTCTGGTAAAATCAATGGTTTCTGCAATCTTTTCAAACTTCTGAGCCTGCAGAATAGTTAAACCATCTTTCATTTCATTGATAATACCGGCTTTAATCAGATTGTTGTTTTCTTTACGCAGTCTGATGTTTTCGTTCACTTCCTTATTGTATCTTTCAAGTAAATCTGCATCTTCCTCTTTCTTTGCATTGTCTTTTTCGGCTTTGGCTTCGTTAATCTCTTTTAAGCCGATACCGGTTTTCAGACACAAAGTAGAAAACATATCAAGGATAACATTGGTATTAGATTCGTTAACTTTCATATCAAGCTTATCTTTATAATCATTGATAAATTCATTGATTACATTTTCAGCATACATATCAAGATTTTCAATGATTTCCTTGCATGTCAAATCAACATATTCCTCTGCAAGTTCATTCAATTTATTGATATGCTCATTGATAGCCTTGCGTTCTTCTTCACGCACATATTTAGCATATTCCTCGCCTTGCTGGATAAGCTGTTCAGTATGCTCATTAAGTTCTTCTTTGAACTTTGCTTTAAGTTCCTTAACTTTTTCATTAACTTTTTCATCTGCATACAGTTTAGCATATTCTTCAGCCTGAGTAATAAGATTTTCTGTTTTTTCGTTAAGTTCATTTTTGAACTTTTCGTTAAGTTCAGTTTCTTTTTCGTTAACCTTTTCATCGGCAACAACGCTGGCATATTCTTCAGCCTGTTCAATCAATGATTCAGTATGTTCGCTTAATTCATTTTTGAAACGCTTAGTCATTGATTTAATTTCGGCTTTATATTTGTTTTCAAGATTTGCAGCAGCAGTATCAACTTCCTGAGATGCATAATCCTCTGCATCTTCTTCAAGTTTTGAGATTTGTTCCTCATGCTGTTCGGTCAGTTCCTTAATTTCCTGTTCGTGTTCCTCGGTTAATTCTTTAATTTTAGAATCAACGGTTTCCTGAACACGCTCATTAACTTTCTGATCGAAAGTTTCTTCAAGTTCTTTCTGAAATTCGGGGGTGAAAGCTTCCCCGATGCTTTCCTGTAATTTATCCAACATTTTAAAAGCCTCTATTAAAGTTTTGAAATAAAATCATTAAATCTTTTCTTAAATTCTGATTGAATCATTTTTATATTATCACCAGAACTCTTTTTGGATTCTCTGAGGAATCTCTGAGTAACATTATTCTTATTACTAACAACACGGTTGCTGTTTTCATCAATCTGTATAATGTTACCGTAATTATCTATCATATAATATTTATCTTGAACAATTCCCTCATTCAAAATACTTGATTCACATACACCGTTCATAGTTGCATTGAAGTCTGACGGATTAGGAACAATATCATATGTAATCAATTCATAATCGGTAACAACACCGTTTACCACATCTCCAACCCCTCTTGAAGATACGGAAATCTTAATACCGTTTTTAATCAATGATTTTAACTGATTTGCCTGCGGGTTGTCAAGCAAAACAGCTTCACCCATTACATAATTTCCCTGAATATATAATGATGTGATTTTAGCAACAGCTTTCATCAAATCAACTTCGGTTCTGTCAGGATGCTCATATTCCATCAATGAACGTGTAGAACCGTTTGAGATATACGGCTGGTACTTTCTAACCTGTTCTTCCCAAACTTCTCTAGGGTAGACTCTGCCATTTCGGTTCTTTTCCCCGATTGTAGAAAAGATACCTTTAATCTTATAAACTTTTTCTTTATTTCCAGATTCAGTTAAGAACTCTTCATTTAAAATTTGAAGTTCTCTCGAATCATCATCAAAAAACAGTTGCATAGTTGTTCCTTTTTATAATGCTGCAGTATTATTAACTATTTATATTTATATTCAAAAAATATTAAAAAGTTCTTGATTTTTAGTGAAATCTTTAAAAAGTGGCTCAAAGTGCATATAAACTATTTAAGATTTGTAAAAGTTTATTGCATGTTTGAGGGGGTTTCCAGTAGTTCTTTACCGACCTTTAGACTATAAAACCCCCTCAAAGTGTGCATAAACTATTTCAGTTTGCCAATAGTTTATTAGCAGTTTGGGGACTTTTGATTACTTTTTAACCGTTTGCAAGGTACTAGAACACGGTTCTTGATGGTTACAGAATCCTAAAAACATGCTCAAAGTGTGCATAAACTATTTCAGTTTGCCAATAGTTTATTAGCAGTTTGGGGACTTTTGATTACTTTTTAACCAACTGTATGAACATAGAGCAAGGCTCTGAACTGTTGCAGAATCCTAAAAACATGCTCAAAGTATCAATAAACTATTGGCATTTGCCAATAGTTTATTGCATGCTTGGGGACTGTTTGGGGGTGGGTAATGATTATTTGAAACTTGTTGAAGAACAACTGCATTTAAAAAAATCTGTGACATTTGTCACAGATTATAAAGAATCTTATTCTTCACAGTTTGAAAGTTGACGGTGGATATCTTCACGCTTCATATGTCTGCCAACGGCAAGTTCTTTTGCCCTTGCATACAGTTTTCCGGGGAGATATCCATGGTATTTGTACATTGTATCAAGCAAATCGTGGATTTCCCAGTATAAGTCAGCATTCGGTGAAATCCCCTGTGGGTGTACTTCATCAATCAGCGAAATCAAGTTGAACTGTATGAATTCCCTTGATACAGGGTATAACTTCTGTCCGGTTTTCTTATCAATTTTAGTCATTTTCTCAATCCTCTCATTCGTTTCGATGTATATATAATACTATAAAATAAATAAAAAATCTGTGACAAATGTCACAGATTTTGAGATTGATTGAAAATAAATGATTAAAACGCATGTCTTTCAAATCTTTTAATAAATCTAAGATTTTTACCATTCAAGTAACTCAATCGGGCTGTATTTTAAGGTTGAATAAAGTTTTTCAAGTTTTTTAGATACCTTTTGACCGTTAAATGTACACGTTTTATCTTTAGAATATACTTCAAAAAAGTCATCCGGCATTTGATATTCGGAAATGAAAACTTGTTGATTTTTCTCTCTGCATTTCCTTAACCATTCATAGAATTTTTCATGATTGAAATCATCAAGATATGTACCAGTATTGATATAAGGTGGGTCACAATAGATTACTGAATCATTCTCAATAGGAACTTGTTCATAACTTAAATTAGATAAAAGTACCCCCCCCCCATTATTGATGCTTGAAAGGCTCTGAAGTCTTTCAAGCCTTTCAACGCTTTCGATAACACTTCTTGCATGATTATTCTCAGTATTAAAATGTTTGCGAACTGTGTCAACGATTTTATTTTCATTCAATAGAACTGTTAAAAATCTTTGAAGTTCTAATCTTCTTTCTTTAATATTATTAGAACTATATTTAAAATCTTTCAAATCTATATACTTATTAAGTAAAGAATTATCATTAAAGAAAATAGTGTAATGAACTGCTTTTTTGAAAGGTTCAGTTTCAGAATTATAAGCATATGTTCTAAAGCTGTTTCCAAAAGAAAAACAACAAGCAACATACGGATCTGTATCCTTTAATCTTTCAAAATCCTCTTTTGAAATCCATCGGTTTTCATTCTTAAATTCTCCATTAATAGCCATTTTAAATGCTTTAAAAACTAATGGATTGAACTCATTATAATGAACAAACTCATATTTCCCACTTAATAAAGCGCAATGGGTCATAGCACCGCCACCGCCAAACAGATCATAAAAATGTTTTGCCGGTGGCAATTGTGCTATGATGTTTTCTGCTATTTTATTCTTTGAACCTTTGTATGGAATACCGTAATTCATTGTTTAAAAACTTTCTCTTTTATAATCCCCCCGAAACCCCACACCGTAAATGTGTGGGTGGGGTAGTTTACAGTTCTTTATATTTTTTAATAACTTTTTCTAAATACCACTTGGCATTTTCTAAATCTTCACAACCGTTTTTGTGTTTAAATCGCCAAATGTATTTTATAACATTTCCTATACAAAATCCGTCAAATCCATCAAGATCTGAAGATAAATCTTCAATAATATCGATATAATGATTCGGATTTACTTTATCTTCACTCTCGTTCATAGTTCCTCTTTTTCAATGATTCTTTTAAAATCTTAGTTAAAAATACTTTCAACTCTTGAAACGAAATTTTAGGGTATTTGAATTTAAACACTATATTGGCGACTTCTTCTTTGATGAACTCACTTATAAGCATGTTGCAATACTTATCATAAATGAATTTTTCAGTAGGTTCAATACTTTCTGTGAATTCCACCGGAAATTTTTCAACGTATTTAATAGTTTCTTTCTCAATCCATGCATCGGTAAAGAATTTATTACGGATTTCACTGAATAAATCCTTGCCTTGAATTGATGGCTTTTCATTCAGAATTTTCGCCCATACCTGTCTGCCGTATTTATTAACAGCATCATAGTTCTTGATAACATACCCCTCACCGTATTCAAATGAATCCTCAAGTAAGAACTTTCCAAAATCCGAGTTGAAACTTTTAACGGTTTCTTCAACATTTTCATTTGAAATCACTTTGCTAGGAACAAAGTTTATACCGCATTCGGCAAGTGCAGTAACATCGATAGGTATATACTTATTAATCTTAGTATCATATCTATCAAAAACATAAAAAGTATTATGATATTCCGGTTTTACCCTAAATATATGATTGATTAGAAACTCACCATATAAAATATCATCAGGATGTTTTCTAAAGTATTTAAGATATTTTTCCCGATTTTCTTCTATATACTGTGCAAACCCTTGATTATCATTGTTAACACTTAAAACACGGTTTCTTGAACCTACTACAAGTTCGTCATATTCTTTAACATATGTAACAACACCGTTAGTTCCATCAAGTTTAGGTTGCACAATAAGTTCTTTACAGTCTTTAAGATAAAGAACTTCATCGGTATCCCAACGTTCTACATGTTGATATTTAATTGCGTAATCTGACATTTTTACACCTCTTTTTTAAAAAATCAAATTTATTTATATAAATATATATAAAAGACACTTTTTAGAGGGTTCAAAAGATGGAAAATATTATTATCAATGCTGTTTCACTTGCAGTAATCGTATTATCTGTAATCTATATCATAAGGGATTACAGAGCATCAAAACGTTTAAACAATATTAAATCTGAGGTTGATTTATGTTCAGAACAAATCAAGGATTTTAATAACAATGTATTGAACATACATGAAAAGCTTGAATTCATCGAACAGCGTTTAACTAATATCGAGCAGACCGTTTCTGCAGAATCAAAATATACCAAGCTGGATTAAGATGTTAACATTACAGGAAAAGATGATTTCAATACTTGGGGACGGTGCAAGAAGTACCAAGTATGATATCGAGTTTTATCATAATGACACAAAAATAACCTCTGAAAATGTGGGTATTCTGTGCCGGACGGCATCTGTGCCAAACCGTCAGTTAATCTCTATACCTATAAAATACAAGGGCAGAGAGGTTTATATCCCCGGACAGACCAAATACACCGGAGTATTTGACTGTGAGTTTTATTGTACAGAAAATCATAATGTAAGAGATTATTTTGAAAAGTGGCAGCAAAGTATTGAAATGCGTTCCAAAGTAGTTGCATTTAATCCGAACGATGCACAAAGCAGACTTGCAAATTTAAACGGACTTGAAACCATAACCGTATATCAGACTTCTTTCTTATCTAATGATTTAGATAATAAGAGTCAGCGTTCAAAAGGATATAAGTTCTATGGCGTATATCCGATGGAAATATCACCGATGCAATACGATTCAAGCGGTCCCGGTAATGTATTGACATTTACCGTCACATTTCAGTATACTTTTTATTCAGTACTTTAAGGATTTAGAAAATGCTAATAAACACTAGAAAACTTTTAACTGCATATATCCGTGAGCAGTTAGGTGAACCGGTAATCAATGTAGAAGTACCTGATTCAGCCATTTCACAGATAATTGATGATACTATTCAAAAGTTTACTGAATATGCATACGGTACGCTTGAAGGTGTTGTATTATGCGAATTAAAAGGCATGGGGGAATATGATTTACCCCCAAGGGTAACAAATATTAAAAAGGTTGCTAAAGGAACTGGAAGTAATATGTTCAGTTTCGATACAAATTTCGGTGCTGGGTATGTGCCGGATATATGGACTGAATTTTATACAAGTACCTTAACGAGTTCCGCTGTTAATGCGATTTGTGCAATCTCTGCAATACAGTCAATTCTTGATAACTATTTTGGTGATGATATCAATTACAATTTCAATGCATGGAAGAAAACCTTACAGGTATTTGAAAACTATAGTGGAAAGGTTTTAATCTGGTATCAGTATGAATACGAGCCGGATGAGCAGGATTACATATTTAATCAAGAATGGGTTAAACGGTATTGCATTGCAAAAACAAAACTTTTATGGGGAACTATTACAGGAAAGTATTCACAAAGCTTGATTGGCGGCGCACAGATTAATTATTCTGATATGAAATCCGAAGCACAAACAGAGATTGATGCCCTTGAAGAAGAATTAAAGAGCAAATGGTGTGATCCGTGTCCGATACTTATCAGCTAATATGACATCTATTGACGTATTTAGACCTATTTAAAATTTTAAAAAGCGAAATCGTTTGAAGAAGGTCTTGACCGATGTAATCAACGAATACAAGATCTCCATCTTTCAAATATACAAAATTCGCTTTCTTAAACGGTTCTTTGTAGTACGTATGGACGTAGTATTTGATCCCTTCAAATTCAAAATCCATAATTTTTCGTCTTTTAAGTTATTATATATAAATATTTATAATAATTTGTAAAAAATTAAGGATTTTTCTATATGCCTACTTTTTCATCTGCAACAAGTTTATATGAGGATTTTGCAAATCCTGAAGAAACAGTATTTGATGAAAATGCGATTTCAAATGCGTTGCATAACATATTAAATACAAGAATAGGTTCAATGCCGGGAAGACCTACTTTCGGTTCAAGAATTTATGAAGTTCCTTTTGAGCCTAACGATGACAGCACTAAACTGTTTTTGATTACTGTTATCCGTGAAGCAATCTCAAAATGGGAAAAGAGAATAGTAATAAAGAATATATCTATAATAACATCAAAAGAAAATACATTAGCTGCTTTGATTGATTATTACTTTAAGGATGCATCTATCAATGCAAGGGCAAAAGTAACATTATTGATTTAGAGGAAAATATGGAACTTTCACAGGCTTTTAACAAGATTGTAAATACAAAATGGTCTTTTGCCAATAATTTTAAAATTCACTTTCAAGGTGAACATGCAAACATGTTTGACTTTCTGCCGAATCATGGTGAACTTCATGTAATAAATTTCAGTCTGGATGCATTGATGGCAGAGGATTTGTCAATCTTTGCCGGTGGCAGACATTTACAGATCTTAGGTGTTGAAGAAGTGCATAGTGGTTCATTTAAAATACGTGATTATAATCAGTTAAGTATTTATAAACAGTTTATAAAAATATGGAGAACCCAGTTATACAAGTATTATGATGATTACAAATTCAGTATTGTAGTAATCAAAGAGCCGGATTATCCCGATGAAAGTGAGAAAGTTATATTAACCGCTAAAGAATGTTATATCCATACAGTAGATGTATTGCAGTTAGATAATGAGAATGAGAATCAGATTTTTGAATTTACTGTTAACTTTAGAACACCGAACGTGAGCATTGACAATTTTGATCAGTATGCATTGTTTAGATAAAGCTATTCTATTGTATAATACGTTGTCCCGTGTGGATAATCGAATTCAAAAGTATTTGATTCCCTAAACAATTCATATCTAATTGTGTGCGGTGGAAGTGCATCAATAACGCTAAGGCATTTCCACTCTAAGTCATAAAGGAAATCGACATAATCATTTATGTTTTCTAACGTGATGTTTCTGACGGTTTCCGCATCATCATACCAGCCAGCTAGATATAAAAGAGTTGGTACGTTTGATAGATTAGATTTTACCAAATCATCCGGTGTGGCAAATTCGTCATCGTTTCTCGCTCTGCAGTCTAAAACGCAAATCATATATTCAGCAAGATAGATTAATTCATCAATACTCAAATCCTTAATATTCGTATTCATAGGTCATACCTCTCTAAAATCTTTATTTAAAATATAAAACATTTTTCAACAAAAATCAATAATATATTATAATAAGTATGAAACATATCACAAATTAAGTGATATACGTCAAACTTATAATCCCTGAATGTTGATTTTTACTTTGTAATTATATATAATATATAATGAATTATAGAAAGTATTAGAGGTTTGAAATGAAAAAGAAGAATAATAAGGCTGTAAAAATTGAAAAAATAACAGATCTAACCAAACCGGAACTTGCTTTTATAGCAGAAGATCTATTATGTGAAGTTTTAGACAGAGCATCGTATAATAATGAAGAATATAATGCAACGGATGAAGATATTATTAAGGATTTGAATAGATCTCAAATTGTATTAAAGTTAATAGGTTGGAGAGATTTTGCTGAAACTATCAGCAAAATCACATTGGAAAATATTTGCAATTATGAAAAAGAGATCACAGTTATATATTATAATTGCATGAGAATCATGGATTCTGGAAGATATGAATTGTACTGTAATCTATGCCTTGAAGATAAATTCTACTTGCTTAAATGAAAAGATATCTCATGAAGAATAATTTGATTATCCTCAATCTTGATGTATCTTTCTTTTTCTATGTTTGGATTGTTTTTATTATTGCGTTTGTGTATTGTTGGTCCGCAATAACGATTGATGTTTGCATCCGTATCAATTTGATCATAATCTGTATTTTTGTTTTCTAAGTTATCAATTTTGTATATAAATGCAAACTTGATATACAAATTTTTAGGTCTTATACTGCTTGGATTTGCTAAATCTGTATTACATACATTTAGGAAATTTTTAATTTTGAATACATAAGCCGGGCAATTCTTATTTGTATTAAGCGTTTCTATAAAATCGTTAGGTGTTAATTTTAACAGGTAATTTTTAATCAATTGCTCAATACAATTCTCATCTTTTAAATCTATGTCAAGCAAAGAGAATGTGACTAGATTCTTGTTTCGTTCTTCAATCTGCAGTTTTGCTTGCTTATGCAAACATTGATTTAGCATATGCATAATAACATTGTATACTTCTTCTACCTTATACCATCTGTTAATTCTTTCTTCTTCACTGACACATTTTGATTCTCTAGGTATGATAACTGGTAGCAAAAAGCAATTATGACCTCGTTCTTTAACATGCATCTCATTCATTTTTAAAAACTGTCTAAAATTCATATATTCAATCCTTAATTTTAGTGAACTATCTTTATTTATTTATATTATATAAATATAAATAATATATAAAAAGTTTTCATGAAGGATTAAAAAATGCCTAATTTAACACAAACCGTTCCTTATGATTTTGATGAATTGTTTGAAGAAGCACGTAAAATACTGTATGAGTCCGGCTTTGATGTTTCTGACGGTTCAAATACCACCCAGCTTGCATCTTTAATGGCTTATTTTATCAATGCTTTAAACGTTAATACATCAGCAAATATCAATGAAACATTGTTGCCGTATGCAACAATCCGCAGGAACGTTTTGCAGGATGCAAGAGTATTAGGTTATGAATCAAGACATATAACATCGTATCAGTACCGTATAACAATGAAACTTGAAATACCCGATGCCGTTATTGAGGAATTTAATAATCTTTCTAATGATAAGAAACTGCAGTTTACTACTATAAATAATGAGACAAATTCAATAAAACCGTTTAAGATTTATCATTTTAACCGGTATGATTATTTTACTGCCGGTTCTAAGTCTTATTATTATTTCGGTGAACCGATTGCTATTTCGGTTTACTATGATATTGAAAATTCATGCCTTGCATTATCTCAAGACACTTTAGATTTGACTTTTAAAGAGGGTGAACTGATTACCTATGAGGATGATGTAGCGTCACTTGAACAGACTATCGGCTCTGTTACTGTAAACGGGACAAATATTGTCCGTAATTATATAGATATTCCATATACAAATGTGGAAGAAAACGGAATTGAATGTTTTGTGACATATTTCGATGATTCCGGTCATCTGCAACAGTGTGTTGAATTTTATCGTTCTAACGATACATTCCTTGAAACCGAAACTTTACTTGACGGAACTTATAAACATAAATTCTTACGTCAGGATGATTTGGATATGGAAACACCTAGAATATATTTCAAATATGCCGGATGCGGCGAGGGTGTCCCATACGGCTCTTTAGTACAGTTAAATATTTTAATCAGTTCCGGCTTGAACGGTTCGTTTGATGGTGAACCATCATCGGTTAACTTTTCAGGTATTGAACTTGAAGATTTTATTAGTGTTGATAACGTTGAACTGATTTCAAATGCTACAAATCCTGAATCATTACAGTCAATTAAGGATAATGCACCTAGGGTTTATAACTCTGCACACCGTCTTGTAAGTGTAATTGATTATGAAAGTGCATGTAAACGTAATGAGCATGTAAAAGATGCATCGGTATGGGGCGGCGATGAAGAATTTCCTAAATCTCCGGGGCATATCTGGTTTTCATTCTTTCCAGAAAAGAGCGATACAAGAATTTTAGTTGACGTTGACGGTAATTCATCCCATTATCATTATAACAATGCCGATACCGGCACATATAACTATCTTTATAAAATCAAGGAAGATGGTTTATGGTTACTTTACGGTATTAACAGATATACTGAAAACGGTCAAATCAAGTATAAAAAAGTAACAGACAATTCAGTACCTAACGATTCTGAATTGCAGCGTATTCAAACCTTGATTGACAACTTAAAAGAAAAGGAAGTACTTGATAATAAAAATCTTAAGAAAGTATATAATAATAATTATATATTAGATTCTGAAATCAAGTATAAAAACAACATCTATAACAGTGATACCGGAAAAGTATTAACTCATTATTCAGGTGTATGGGGCGATTTAGAGGGTCAGAGAATCCCTAGTCTGATATTCCATCACAGACACCCTATATACATCAACTTTGATTATGAGTTTGATATTTTAAAGTATAATAAGAATACCGATATATCGGTAATACATCAGAATTTATTCCAGTGTCTTGATAATTGTTTCACCGGTAAAGATGAAACATATTATCTTGAGCATTTCAACTCTGAATATTTCCATACTAATATCATTAAAAGACTTGATTATAGAATATCAGATTTGTTCGGTTTCAATTCATGGCTGAATACATACCTTGTATTGAATGAGAAAACATGCTCAGTTGAGCAGTGGGATAATGCTTATAAAGACATTTACATTCCTTTAGCTATGCCGTATGAAACCATTTTTGATGATGGCAATCTTGATGTAACTAGAATTCCATCAATAGATACTGAGAATTTTATATCTTATGATATATCACAAGTTGACGAAAAAGATGCATTTGAGAGAGATAGTTTAAGTGATAATGAAAGCTATCTAATCAATAAAAACACTATCAATCTGTTAACAGTTGGGATCTATACAGACTGGGATGAGATTAAAACGGATATTATCGGTAATAACACTATTGATAATGATACCGGATTGGCAGATACCACTAAACAGCAGGACAGACTTGCATTAGTTGCACCGGTACGTGCAAAGATTACAAGAACCTTTGATGCACCTTATACAAACACTTTACAGACTGTTTCATTAGTTGGATTAGACCGTATTGAAGATACCTATTATGTTCTTGAACTTGGAACAAATGTGGTAGAAGAAGGCTGGCAGAAACATGAAGATGAAAATCTGTATAAACGTTTTGAAATCTTAAAGATTAAGAATATCAAGATGCGTAACGATAACGGCACATACAGCATTGTAAGTGAAACCCCTTATGATTACTGTGACTGCGGTTATAACTGTGAAAATCAGAATGATTTAGATGATTTTTATCAGAATATCGCATTTTACAAAGATTCTAAAACTGTAACCTATACTCATATGGCAGGAATTGCACAGATCCAAGGTGAAGTAATTCATGATAAAATTGAATACAATACCTATAAACTGTGTGTGCGTAAATCATGGTATGATCGAAAGATTAAACATACAGATTTAGATTTAGATGTTATACAGATTTCATTCAGCACCTTATGCGGATGGTATTATATTTTCAATGGATTCAAGAAAGAGATTTTAATTCATCTGTTTGTCAATGGGTATGATGAAAGCTTTTCGAGGGCTTTAGAGGGATTTTCAAAGAACAAAGAGGGCAAACGGCAGCTTGAAGAATTTTCTGATACATGGGCTACAGATGAAGTTGATATAACCGAGGTAACAAAGTATATTGACCGAACCTATACCACACCGGCAGCCTATCTGTATTCAAAAGATGAAAGGTACTTTAAGACATATGAAAACACTTCAAATCCTTTAACCTTTAAAAAGGCAAAGAACAATTCTTATGATGTGATGTTTGAAGATGGTTCAAATCTTAATTATAAGTATTATTTAACTTTTGAGGGATATCTGGTAGACCCTGAGAATGAGGAAAACCAGCAATACATAGATCAACTGGTTAGAGCATTTGACCCTTGTATGTATCTGCATTCACCTTTAACTTATGATATGTTCAAGGTTGATAGATATTTGAATCTTAAATATCCGTCAAACAATTTCAGAGTTATAAAGAATGTAATCCCTAGACTGCATGATGTAACCTTTAAAAATGCGTCTAAAATACATTAAAATATTTGACATATATATTATAATATTATAATATAATGTTTTGAATATAGTTCATTTAATCCAAAAATTTTGTCGGGCAGCTTGGTTTGCCCGGCTTTCAAAAGGTTTTCATAATGGAAAAAGTTAATTTAAACGCTGAATTCTCAGAAGATGGCACATACATAAGAAAAAACAGTCTTCCTACCAAAAAAGTTAAACCGGTTGAAGTTAAAGAACCTGTAGAAGTACAGGAAGTTCAAAAGCCTTTAAATGTTAAATTCATAAGTGATAATGAATTCTACCTTAATGGAAAGCATATAATATTTGATAAATGGAAAGTAAAAACGAGGTCTGAACTTGCAAACTGCAAGACATTCATTGACCGCCGAAATGTTCTAGTTTATAACAATCTTAAAGAAAAAGTGCCGTTGGATTCTGAAGAATTCAATTATGTATTATATAAGATTAGAGATTATTCATTTAAGCAACCGATTAAATACACTTTTACATGCTCTGAATGTGGAAAGGAATATGAAGTTGCTTATGATTTAGCTGATTTATACCGTGGCTGCAACGGTTATTCGGAAGATCGTGAGTTCACCCATGAAATTGACGGTAAAACTGTTAAGATGGTATTTACCCATCTTTCCGAGAAAGATTTTCCAGAATACGAAAATGTAATTGCCAATGAGGGTGATGAGTTTAATATATTACTGATTGATTTTATATATCATATTAAATCTATAAATGATGTTATTATAGAAGACCGTAATAAATTAAGAGATGAACTTGAAAACTGGAACTCAGATGTTTTTGAGATATTTTTTAATGATTATAATTCAATCAAATTCTATGTAGATACAGTAAACAAGGTTAAATGCCCTCACTGTTTGAAATCTGAGATATTTAACTTTGATGAATTTCCTAACTTCTATCCTAATTCGTGGAGTTTGTGATTCTTGAATAGATTAAGGAAAGGCGATTAAATTGAAACGGATTTTGAAAATTATTGAATGTATCGAATTTGACGAACACAGTAAAACTGTGTCGTTTTCAAAATATTGACCATATGTGTTTTAAAGTAATCGTTCACGAAGGATTAACAATGGAAAATATTGAATCACAAGATGTTACAGCATACTCTCTATACAGCGTTCAGCAAAAAGAGAGGACAAAAATTAATCCGTTAAAGGATTTGTACCCGGATTTACCTTGTAAAAAATATGCTGTTATATATGCAGATCCGCCATGGGATTATGGTGGCAAAATGCAATATGACAAAACTATCATAAAAGATGAGAATGTGGGTTTTAAGAAAAAAATTTTTATCAGTTCCGCGGAATTTAAATATCCAACGTTGAAGTTAAAACAACTAAAGGAACTTAATATCTTGTCAATAGCTGAGGACGATTGCATCCTTTTTATGTGGACAACCGGACCTCAAATGGCGAACGCAATTGAGTTAGGTGAATCGTGGGGTTTTGAATACAAAACTATTGCTTTTGTTTGGGATAAAATGGTTCATAATCCCGGACGTTATACGTTAAGTCAGACAGAATTTGTACTAGCCTTTAAGAGAGGAAAGTTTCCTCAACCGAGAGGGGCAAGAAACATAAGACAAATGGTGCAAGTTCATCGTGGAGAACATAGTGTAAAGCCAGCTGAGGTTATTGATGGTATAACTAAAATGTTTCCTGAACAAAATAAAATAGAATTGTTTGCAAGAAATAATTATATCGGTTGGGATAATTGGGGGCTAGAGATTCCTGAAAGTAAAATAGAAATTATAACCGGGGTACTAAGTGCGGCTAGTGTAAGCTAAATTTATTCTAGGCATGATGAGAACGCAAGTGACTTCCTTGCCATTGCATCAAGATATACAAAATTGCAAATGCTAAATGAGGAATAACAATTTTGACGTTGCTCTCAAAATTATGATTTTTTATTTAAAAAATATAAATATAATAAAAAAGGTTTTTTAAATATGAAAAATTGTAATTGTGACTGTCATGAGATTCCGGCGGACAGAAAATATATTTTAATGAAACCGCTGAATTTAAAACATCGGACATTACCGGTTGGAACTATTATCACAGGACCGATAAATCCAATCTGGTTTGAAGATAATATTGTTAAAGTCTATAAAGGAAATGTAAAACCTTTATCGCTGGAAGATATTATACAGACTTCGGTTGATTATGATATCAGAATCGAAAACGATAAAGATATTATAATTTCGGAATACATGGAAGATGCAAATAACATCGAAATTGAAACTGAAAAACCTTATAATAAATGCCATAATCATAAAAAGTGTGATTGCTGTAACAAAAAATGCTGCTGCAAAGCTAAAAATATTGACAACTCGAATGCAATTATATACGATGTAGGTGAAGCATCGAGAGTGGCACTTGAAGAAAAGGCATTTATCGAAAAATTGCGTATGAATACTGAGCATCCCGGCGGCAGTATTCTTAAGAAGAAAAGTTTGTATTAAATAGAGGAAACATTAAAATGCGTAAAAATTTTGGCGAATTCGGCAACACAAAGGGTTATCGTGATACTATGTCTATGCGCCGTAAGGCAAGACTTCATGAAGAAGAACTGACCTTGCAGGAAAAGATTGAAAAAATCTGTAATGATAAAAAACTGTTCAAGGAAAACTTCTGGAATCTCCGTCTTTCTGAAGTATATATTGAATGCGGTCAGGATTTAAAAGAATATGCCGATGACACTGAATGGTGGGGTGAAAAATTCTTCCAGTTCGTTTTAAAATCATTAAAAGACAATAATGAAAATAACGAACCATTAACACATGGCGATATAGACTGTTATTATCTGTTTGATAATGAAGATTACGATGCATCACTGTATACATTCTATAATGAAAACGATTGGATTGAAGCAGTTCGTGAAATGTGCTGTGATAAGGAAATCTGGGATTACGACAATGAGTACATTGTTGATGATGAAGATGAACTGATTCTTGAATAAGATTTTTGTCCCTCTCTCATTTTTATATGGGGGGGGGTATTAAATTATAAAAAAGGAAAAATACAATGAAAAAGAGAAACGGAATTAATATTGATGATGAATTAGAAAACATCATCGATACGTTAGATGGTCTTGATGCAGATGAGTTAGTAGTTATTGCTGATCATATATATGTTTTGCTTGATGATGAATCTATAGCATTTTATGCATCTTTTACTGAATATCTAGCAAACTATATTGACAGATTAGATAAGAGAGCAATCGACTTCATTTGGAGTAGTTTATTTGGTTCACCAGATCCAATTGGTAAATACTGGGATGACCCTTGTTATCAAGATGATGAGAAAGATCTTGGTTTACGATATGCAGATGAAGAAACATTGATTAAAATCATAACTAAACGTATTAAAAAATTCGTTAATAGCAGAGAATTTAACGAAAAAACGTTTAAAGAGATTGTTGATTATTTGCGAAATTATTAAAAATCACAAATCAATAACTTCTAAAAAATCACTTTTCAAATGCTTACACGGAATTCAAAAATTCCGTGTATGTTACTTTATGCTTTCCCGAAATTCCCCCTTTTGCACAAATTTAATTATACCGAGATTTTTAGCGGTGTTCCCAACACTTCAAACATTCTGGCTAAATCGTTTAATGATGTTGTTTTATTTAATTTTAATTTATTAGACAAATTTGCGAAAGATATATTTAACTTATTTGCAAGATCTGTTTTTGTAATTTTTAAATCATACATTAAATTATTAAGCATAAATTTAAGTGCTAAATCATAATCAAGTTTAAGATTATAGTTACCATGTTCATAAGCTTTTGAAACAGGTACTTTTCTTTTTAATGCTATATCTGCTTTGAACATATCAATAATACAACTTTTCGCCATTTTTTCAGCGTCTTCTAAAGAGTCTCCTTCTGTAAAGTAATAATCATCGGTTTCCAGATCTTCAATAGTTGCTGAATAACCGCCATCATCCAAAGCTTCATATTTCACGTTAAAATACAAAAAACTATTCAATTCCATTTTGACAAACTCCAACTTTCAGAAAAAGTATTAATTTTCAGGTTTCACCCCAAAATTCACTAATTGTATTGAGATTGCACATGAACCACAACAAAAATCATTAAATATATTTAACTTACACGGAATTTAAATATTCTGTGTATGTTACTTTATGATTTCCCGAAATTCCCCCTTTTGCAGCATTGAAGTCTAGTTTGATTGCTTTATCATTGAATGCATAACCCTCGGAAATGTACAAAGGCACGTTGAAACGTTCTTTAAACATTTTGATAAACTTATCATAATCTAAACTGTGTTGATATTTTGCGGTGTTCTTATATGGTGGGTCAATATATACTACAGAATTAGAATCTATATCAAGATTGAGCATTTCAAATACATCGGAATGATAGCATTTCAAGCCTTTCATGCAAAATGCAAGGGCATTGACACGGCTAAACAACTCATTTGGTGATGGTTGCATCGGATTAACTGGGCTTTTACGGTTGCTTGTTTCAGTTGGTTGCCAGTATGAACGGAAAGAACTCGTTATCCAATGTTCAGAGTTTCTTGTTATCTGTTTTCCCCCGAAAGATGCTGCTTGCAATATTGTATATAATTCCGCTTCATGCTCGATAGGCTTTTTAATCAGATTTTCAAAATATTCTTTATATTCAAATTTATCTTCCGGCAAATCATCAATATACTGTCTAAACAGTTCAATATTGAATGTTCCAGAGCCTATTGCATTCCAGAAAACACCCCAAGAACTTGCATCACACATAATAATATTTTCAGGTTTCACCCCAAAATTCGCCAATTGTATTGAAATTGCGCCCGAACCGCAACAAAAATCATAGAACTTTGTTCTATCATCTGCATTTTCAATCAAAATTTCACAAATTTGCTTTGCAAGACGCTGTTTTCCGCCTTGATATGAGCATGGTGGCAGTAATTTCATTAAAAATTCCTAAAAATATTAATTATTAATATATATTATATATATAAAACTATAAAAATAAAATTTTCTATTAAAAAATATCTGTTTTCAAGTACATTTCAGTGGGGAAAAGTGGGTTTAAGTGGAAAACTGCTCAAAATGGCAATAAACTTTTGAGGTTTTGAAATAGTTTATTGCTAGTTTGAGGGGGTTTCTAGGGTTTTAACTGCATAGAGCAAGGCTCTTTAGTCTTAAAGAACCACAAAAAGTTCTGAAACATGCTCAAAGTGTTAATAAACTTTTGAGGTTTTGGAATAGTTTATTGCTAGTTTGAGGGGGTTTTTGAATGATTTTAACCACTTGTAAGATACTAGAACATGGTTCTTGATGGTTACAGACCTTAAAAGTGGCTCAAAATAGCGATAAACTATTTAAGAATCGCAAAGGTTTATTGCATGTTTGGGGGTGTTTTTGAAGTTTTGTTGATTTTGAATGCTGTTTTGAGGTCTTGAACCGGTTCAAAGTGATTACAGATTGATGTTAATACTGCTTGAAAACATTCAAATGTGCATGAAAAATAATTTTTTGTATAAATACTATATATAATAATTATAATAAATTAATAAAAATCTTATATAAAAAGGAATAAAAATTATGATTTTAACAAATACTGGTGTATTAAAACTTATGCAACGCATTAAAAGTTTTATAACATCTCAACTCAATACAAAAGCTAATAGTGTTCATACGCATTCAATCTCTGAAATAGATGATTTATCCAGCCTACAAATGGGGGGGGGGTACACTAAAAGTGAAGTTGATACCCTTTTAAACGGTAAATCAGATACTTCTCATACTCATACTAAATCTCAAATAACAGATTTTCCGTCATACGGAACAACTGCAAATACAATTTGTGAAGGTAATGATTCAAGATTAAGTGATGCTAGAACCCCTACATCACATACCCATACGAAAAGTGAAATAACGGATTTTCCTAGTTTAGCTACAGTAGCTACATCTGGAAGTTATAATGATTTAAGTAACAAACCTACAATTCCAACTGTCAATAATGCTACTCTTAAAATTCAAAAGAATGGAACTGACGTTAAGACGTTTACTGCTAATGCTAGTTCAGATGTTACTTGTAACATAACTGTCCCTACTAAAGTTTCTGAATTGACAAATGATAGCGGATTTTTAACCTCACATCAATCGTTATCAAATTATTCCACTTTAGCTAATACAATTAAATCATTATCAATAAGTGGAAAAACAATAACTTACACAAAGGGTGATAATACTACAGGTACTTTAACAACTCAAGATACAACTTATAGTAATTTTGTTAAATCCGGTAGCGGTGCTAAAGCCGGTCTTGTACCAGCACCTAGCACAACCGCCGGAACAACAAAGTATTTAAGGGAAGATGGTACATGGCAAGTACCACCTGATCACACTTATACAGTTAATAACGCTACTTTAACTATTCAGAAAAACGGAACGACAGTTAAGACATTTACAGCTAATGCTAGTTCAGATGTTACTTGTAACATTACAGTTCCAACTAAAACATCGGAATTGACAAATAATTCAGGATTCCTAACATCACATCAAAGTTTATCTAATTATTCCACTTTAGCTAATACAATTAAATCATTATCTATAAGTGGAAAAACAATAACTTACACAAAGGGTGATAATACTACCGGAACTTTAACAACTCAAGATAATAATACTTGGACTGCGATGAAAGGTGCCACTAGTTCATCCAATGGTTCAGTAGGTTATGTTAATGCTGTCCCACCTAAAGATGGTTATAACACTAAATATTTAAGGGCAGATGGTACATGGCAAGTACCACCTGATCACACTTATACAGTTAATAATGCAACTTTAACAATTCAGAAAAACGGAACGACAGTTAAGACATTTACTGCTAATGCTAGTTCAGATGTTACTTGTAATATTACAGTACCAACAAACACAAATCAATTAACTAATGGTGCAGGATTTATAACAAGCGCAATAAAAGAGGGTAGTATTAGTGACTCTGGTTGGTGTTTGTTATATGGAGATTTACTAATCCAGTGGGGGTCAGTGGTTTTTGATGGTCAGGGTACGCATACTTTTAGTAAACCTTTTTCCAACAAACCTTTTGTTGTTATGAATTATGGGGACACCTCTGCTTATGATGCACCATGTACAATAATGAACGAATCGACAACTAAAACTTATTTCTCCGCTCGTAATCACAACGCAGCAGGAGGATGGCGATGCAATTGGATAGCTATTGGTAAAAAGGGGTATTGATAAATGTATTCAATAAATCAAATATTTACAAATGATGAAGATTACACTAATAAAGCAAATTGGTGTAATGAAAATGGTTGTTATATCGACGAAATTGAACCATTAGAAGATGGAACTAGACAATTTCAAATTAAAGCACCTCAAGAACCTACACAAGAAGAACTTGTAAGGCGGAGAATTGATGAAATTAAAGTTAAAGTTCAGAATGTGTTAGATGCTAAAGCACGAGAATTGGAATACGACGATGGTTTTACTTTAGCAACATATGCAACATCTACTAACGAAAGGTATAGGAATCAAGCAAATCAATTTATCGCATGGAGAGATAATATGTGGGATAAATGCTATGAAATTTTAAATGCATTTAAAGCTGGTGAAATTGAAATGCCTACTGTTGAATATGTGTTAGAAAGATTACCTAATTTGGAGTGGGAAGAATGACAGATTAACAGTACTTGAAGAACTTTTTAAACAATATATTACTAAATAATTAAAAACGCCGACATAAATTGTCGGCTTAAATATGTCAGAAAGTCAAATCTATAGACACGTCATCAATTCAACCAGACATGCACTCATATTAAGGTATTTATCCCTTGCGAATGCAGATTGATATTGATATTTAGATAATACACAGATTGCTTGAGGAACATTCTTAAACATATCAATTCTTTTATAAAGATATTCAATCATAGATTCAGGATTTGAAAGACTGTTAACTTCCTGTAACATCTGCATATAATCTTTATTGCGTAAGGTATTCATTACGGATTCAAAGTTAGATGATTGTATTTTACCATCAAAAGACTTTTCCTGAATAAACTGCTGTAACATTTGAATCATACCACGGATTGACGGATATTGCGCTCTTATAATCTCAGCAAGGTTTCTATCGGTGTTTTCCGTAAGTGGAATGTTTTCAGATGTTAGAATGAACTTCATCTTTTTAAGGATTTCAGGAACAATCTCACGTTTATCAAAAGCGGCAAAGTCAAAATTCTGCAAACGGTTCAATAACGGTTCGATGATTTTAGTTTTATAGTTGCCGGTGAAAATGAATGAGCAGTTAGATGAAAATTCATCAAGAAAACCACGGAATGCGGCCTGTGCATCGGGTGTTATGTGATCACAGTTATGAGTTACAATACCGTTTCTGGTTAAAAAGGTATGATTCTTATCAACACAAAGATTTATAACATGTTTTTCTTCAAGTTTTATAATAGATTTAATCTTTATATGATCATAAAAGTCTAAATCATCTTTCCATCGGCAGATAACTTCATCATTTAATGATAAACCGTTATCAATACTTAATTCTTTAAATTTATTACCACCGATAACAATAAACGGATGATTTGAAGTAGCATGGATTTTTCTACCGTCAACGAGCGTTACTTCATATACAGTGTCATACTTATCACTTATAATCTGACATGTATCATGTTCAAGTTTACCATTTTTTAAATTGAATGATAAACAGTCATATTTTGTCGCTTTTTCTAAATCTTTTAATGCTACATACTTTTCTTTGCCGTTTTCGAGTAAAATCACTTCTTCATTTTCCTCAAGGCATTCATCCATAACCACAATCTTAGGGTTGCCGGACAATGAACATGTACTTGCAAACTGAAATATTTTAGTTCTAAGAACTTCAATACCTTTTTCAAGTGATGCATTTAAGAACATGGCTTCTGCATTCATACTCTCTATAATAGCTTTTGCAGTACATGATTTACCTAATCCGGGGGTACATGACCAAAAGCCTAGATTCGGTAATTGCTGTTTTTGAATAGCATCAATTAAAAACTGTTTTGTTGATGATGGCAGTATAACATCTTCAATTGTTTTCGGTGTATACTTTTCAAACCAAACGCTAGATTCCATAAAAATTCCTTATCAAAAATTCACAAATTGAATTGTACTTGTTTTTTGAATAATTGTCAATCACTGGAATGTAAAATATGTCTACGAATAAAGATATCCTTATCACAGATTTCATTTTTACATTTTTCGATAACCTTTTTCGTTTCCTCTATAATATCAGATAAACCGCAATCATTGCAAAGTTCTTTAATGCTTTTATCAGCAATCTCAAAATCTTTAAAGAGTTTAATAACAATTGCAGTATCAAGGTATTTAACATAATCATAAGGTATTCCGGTAGGCTTAAAATCAGTACTGAAATCATAAGCATAGATTGAACTCAAATCATTACATGTATAGTTTGCACATACTGTATTGTCTAAATACTGTATTTTATTCTTGAAATACCAGTTGATAAAATCTAATTCTGGATTTAATAGATCATCTGGGCATGTTTCAAGGAACTGTTTAAATTCATGTCTATATATATGAAATCCCTTTGTAAATATAATACTTGAAGAAAGATATGTTTCAGCACGTATAGATAGATATTTTCTAGCATAAAGTCTATAGTATTCTGAGCATTGTTCGCCTTGATAATCTCGAACTCCGGCAAGAACAATGCCGTTTTGAATCTTTTCAGATGTTTTATCGGATATTTTCAAGGTTTCAAATACAGGTTTTAAAGATTTTAAACAGAATAATGAATATGATATATAGCATATATAAGAATTTTTAAATTTTTTACTGAACTCAAAGAATTTGAAAATCATAAGATAACGATTGCAGTTTAGTTTATATTTTGAGGATTTCAAGTCTTTTAAATCTTTAATTATGAATCTGGGATCATGTTCTAAAAAATCGATCTTATAATAAGAATAGATGTAAAACTTGAAATCATAAACATTGACTTTTGAAAACTGCAGTATCGAGAGTTTGAAAAAGTTAAAATCATCATCCGGCAATACCACACTAAAATATATTATATTCATATATTATTCCGTATTGTTAAAGAACAAAAAAGGCTCTCTGCAAAGCAAAGAGCCTTAAACTAAAGGTATTATGTTAACGTTTCAATATTAACACATTATTTTAAAAAATCAAATACTTTTTATAAAAAAAAAATGGGATTCTAAAAGAATCCCCAAAAACTAAAAGACGAAAAATTGTACATTTCATATAGTATCAACTTTAAAACAGTATGTCAACAAAAAAGGTTCTTAAAAATTAAAAAATTTTTAAGAACCAAAGACATTTAAATATGAAAGAAAGTATTATATATTATATATAAAATTTTCTACTTTGCAAGCAAAAATGCAATACATATTGAGCATAAATCAACTACAGTCTGTTTATTGATATTTCCAGTCAATAATGATTTACCTTTCATTACTCCGTTTGATAAAAGTTTCTGTTTTGAATGTTTTTCATTCATTAACTCAATACAGTTTCCTCTTATATGATTTATAATATTATCCATATCATATATAGAATTTTCTAAATCATTCATGTGCTTCTCCTAATTTAGATAAATCAATATCCGGTTCAATCACAGTCTGTTCATTTTTAACAAGCGGTTGAACACGGTCGTTCAGATCTGCATATCTGCATAATGCTTTCAATTTTGAAATTCTTGAATCTGTTATAGTAGATGTATATACATTTGCTCTATGCCATTCATTCATTGAGATCATTGATGGATTGAAAGTAGGACATTGAGTAGTACTGAACCATTGATACAGCACACATACCGGCTTTTCAGAATCAACTCTAGGTCTTTTAATTCCTTCAACTACATAAATGAATACTTTATTATCCGAGTTTGGAAATTCATGATTCCAGCAATCAGTTACTTGAACAAACTGAGGGTCGGGAATTTCAACACTTGCATCATTTGCAGATTTAACAAGTTTCCATTCTTTGCCGTTTGAATCATGAAATGATGATAGCATTTCAAAATCTTTTAACTGCCTTAAACCAAGTCCAGATACATTTTTCTTTTCCTGAGGTGCAGCAACAGGATTCTTTTGAATATCGTTTGATGCCATAGGTGCAGGAATTTGATTGTTCATACCGGTACTAAGATTTTGTGAAATGCCGTATGCATAAGGATTATAATATGGATTTGTATTTATCATTTTTTAAAATTCCTTAAAAAATTAAAAACTTAAAAACTTAAAAACTTAAACTTTCTGTGTCATTTCATGTATTTTGTAAAACATACATTTACATGCGCATGCAAGGTGACATAGATTCATTTTACATTCATTGTATTTTTTATTCTGCAGATCTGTATTAACTTCGATAAACTCCATATTTAAAATTCTAAACCATTCAGATAATGAATCCCCATAACTTTTCCAAGTTTCCGGCTTATGTTCGCAAACATCGTTAAGGCATTTAATGAAATCATCTGTTTCATGTTCATGTTCCGGTGATATAATCAAACCCTCATTTAAAATGAGTTCTTTGTTGTTGCTTTTTGATTCAGGTACTTTAAATGTATAGATAACCATTTTAATCTCCTATTGAAAAGATGACCCTTTCGAGCCATCTAAAATCCATATTATAATTCTGTATTAACCGGCTGCAGCGGTTGTTTTAAGCTGTTCAATCAAGTATGCAGTCTGTGCATTCTGTGAGTTCTGGAAACCGATTTGTGCAGTTAAGGCGGCATTCTGTGCCTTTGCATCTGCGAGAGCCATGGTAATAGCTTCAGTTTGGATCTGACGCTGTAATTCACGGTTCTTGCAACCTTCCTGTTCAATCTGTCTTGACAGTTCACAGCACTGATTCTGCATCTGTGCGGCAAGTCTTTGTGTATTTAACTGATTTTCATAACCCTGTGTGGTTATAGAATTATTCAATACTCCTACACCGCTATTAATTGCATTTGTGGTAACACAGAAACCTTGCTGAACGGTATTACCAACATCTTTAATGCTGTTCTGCAAGCCGAAAGTATTCTGCATATTATTGATATTGGCTGCATTGATGGATTCAGCAAGCTTGCCGGTGGAATTGCAGATTGAACTCTGAATACCAAACGTATTCTGCATCTCATTAACACTTGCAGCATTTACTGCATCGGTAATTCTTGCACCGGTTGCCCCGATTGCAGACTGCAGTCCGAAACTGTTTTGAAGATTTGAGATGTTTGCACCGTTGATTGCATTGATAGTATTTGAATCGTTTTCATGAATTGCATTGGTAATTGCATCACCTGTTGAATTGATCAGATTGCCCATGAACATATTCTGATTTGAGGCATTCTGCAATACACTCATATTCGTTGCGGTTACAGCATCATTTAAATGACTGATATCATTATCAATGCCTTGTAACACACCGGTATCATATCCTATACCGCTTGGATAGTTTCGGTTATTTCCCCATCCCCAGTTGCCGTTCCACATGTTTCCGATAATCAGACCCCCAAGAAAGCCAGCACCTAAACCTAAACCGGGAACCCCATTATCATCAATTATTGTTCTTGAAATATCATCAGACATTTTTTAATCTCCTAGTTTTTAAAATAAAAATGAATTGCTAAAACTCTGTTTTTAGCTGTTTGTAATTATTGAAAAAACATGGATTTTAAAGGGTGAAATGTATGATGTAGATCACACAATTTAAGGTGTTTTTGCCAAAATTAAAATTCTTTGAGCCGCATCATGGATTTTTCATTATTTTTGATGTATAAATATAAATATAATAAAGTGAACACTCCCCAAGGTGGGGTGTGATAAGTTAAAAGGAAATTTTAAAATGCTTAGAAGAACCCCAAGATTTTTAAGAGAATCAAAACGTACAGCACAGCCTAAAAATGCAAGAGGATTGAGAAGAATCATTTTAAATACTATTAAAAAAGAAGGTCCAGAATGTGATTTAAACTTCATTGATACATCTCTTGTTACGGATATGAGTTATCTCTTTTATGATATAGATGATTTTAATTGTGATATTAGCGAATGGGATGTTTCAAATGTTAAAGATATGAATCATATGTTTGACAATGCAGATTCATTTAATGGTGATATCAGCAAGTGGGATGTTTCAAACGTTAGAGATATGAGTTACATGTTTTATGGTGCAAAATCTTTCAATCAACCTTTAAATGATTGGGATGTTTCAAACGTTAGAGATATGAGTTATATGTTTGACGGTGCAAAATCTTTCAATCAACCTTTAAATGATTGGGATGTTTCAAACGTTAGAGATATGAGTTATATGTTTTGTGATGCACGTTCATTTAATCAACCTTTAAATGATTGGGATGTTTCAAATACTATAGAGAAAAATAGTACAATACATATGATTAATATGTTCCTCGGTGCAAAATCTTTCAAGCAGTCGTTAGATGACTGGGCAATTTATAAAGAAGTTGAAGGTGCATCCACATGGAGCATAGATAGAATTCTTTCATTATAGTATTAGTAACTGTCTATAAATAACTTGTTCATAACAAGTAAATTATAGCTTTTGCATAGTCTAAGTGATTTCATTGAAAGATGAATGAACTACGTTATGAGAGAATGATTTTATGAAAATAAAATTAAATAGTTACCTTCGGATGTTCATCTAGTCTGAAGCTCTAAGGTGTATGATTAAACAGTCGGTATTGCTGACAGTGTTGTACACAACAAACCTCTCAATAACTTTGACGAAGGTGTTTTAACCAGTTTTGTAGTATCTGAATGTGTGCCAATTTAAAAACTACAACCCTTTTAATAAGGAAATTTTAATGGATTATATTGTATATGTAATAAGTAAAGATGGTAAACCACTTATGCCGATTACTCGGCGTGGTAAGGTAAGACATTTATTGCGTGATAAAGCCGCAAAAATCGTTAATTATCGACCTTTTACTATTCAATTAACAACGGAGACACGACATGAAGTAGATGAGGTTACTTTAGGTATTGATACTGGATATATGCATGTTGGATTATCAGCTACAACAAAAAATCATGTTCTTTATGAAAGTAAAAATGAATTAAGGAATGATTTAGTTCAAAACATAAAAGCTAAAAAACGTGCTAGAGTGTTTAGACGTTCAAGAAAATTAAGATATAGAAAACCTAGATTCTTAAATCGTAAACGTCATAAAGGATGGTTGCCGCCATCAATTAAAAGTCGTTTAGATTGCCATTTGAATTTGGTTGCAAAAGTACACAAGATTTTGCCGATTAGCAAAGTTGTTGTAGAAGTTGCAAAATTTGATATTCAGAAAATAAAAAATCCTGATATAAAAGGTGTTGAATATCAACAAGGGGAACAATTAGGTTTCTGGAATGTACGTGAATACGTTTTAGATAGAGATAATCATACATGTCAATGCTGTAAAGGAAAATCGGGAAGTGATATATTAGAAACTCATCATATAACCCCAAGGAAAAATGGTGGTTCTAATGCACCTAGCAATTTAGTTACTTTATGTAAACCATGTCATGACGATCTTCATGCACATAATAAAACTTTAAATATTGAAATAGATAATACATCATATAAAGCTGAAACTTTTATGAGTATTTTAAGAAAGTATCTAGTTATAGGACTTAGAGAAAAGTATGATAATGTAAAATGCACTTATGGTTTTATAACTAAATATACAAGGATTAAAAATCACTTAGAGAAAGATCATAATATCGATGCTAGATGTATTTCGGGGAATCCATTGGCAAAGCCAAATGGCGAAGTTTATATAGTTAAAAAAGTAAGATGTCATAACAGACAGTTACATAAGTTTAAAACATCAAAAGGTGGAAAAAGAAAGGTTAATCAATCACCTTATATAGTACATGGGTATAGACTGTTTGACACTGTTATTTTTAATGGTAAAATATGTTTTGTTTATAGTAGAAGAACAAGTGGTTCTTTCCTTATTAAAGATATTGATGGTAATACAATTTCCGAAAATATTACTTATAAAAAGTTAAAACTCGTTGAAAAACGAAAAGGGTGGATTTTTGATGTCAAAAAATCTTAAGTTATGAACAAGTTATTTATAGACTATTCCTTATGTTCATAAAGATTAAATTTTAACAAATATTTTAACTCAATTTCAAAATCTGTGTTCTTGAACACAGATTTTTCATTATTTTTGATGTATAAATATAAATACAATAAAGTGAACACTTCCCCAAGGTGGGGTGTGATAGATTAAAAGGAAAAATTTAAAATGCTCAGAAGAAGAACCCCAAGATCCTTAAGAGAACGTATGAACGAAAGCAGATTTGATAATTACAGAAACCGCAGACGCATCTATGAGTCATCTGAGGTTGATGATTTCATTGAAGATATTGAAAAATCATACAAAAAGTATTTCCCTAAATCATTAATAAATATACGCAAAACAGACATTCTTGGTAGTAAAGATATAACTGTTGCTTGCTATCTTGCAAAAGATGAATCAGAAGTTCCGCATAGGATTCTTGATAATGATACATTCCATATAAAGTTTTGCATTGAAAATTTAAAAAATTTTAATGATTTACCAGATGTTATGATGTTAGAATGGTATCATAAGTCAATTATGTTAAAGCCATCTGATGATTTCTATTATTGTGATTTTAAACAGTTGCCGTTCAGAAAAACTAAAGGTGATGCAGTTAAGATTCTCAAAACTCTCGATAGATATTTCAAGTTGTTGAAAGATACTTTAATCAAAGAACTTGAAAACGATAATATACATGATGATCGTATTGATATAGTAAAATCAAAAATCTAAAATATTTTTAACTCAATTTCAAAATCTGTGTTCTAGGACACGGATTTTTTATTATTTTTGATGTATAAATATAAATAATAAAAACATTCATCGCTATTGATTAATTAAAAGGAAAAATTTATGTTACGTAAAAGAAACCCTCGCAGAATTTGCGAATCTGAAAAGTTGTACTACTGTGTGAATAGATACGAAACCCGCAATCGTATTAAAGAATATGATCTGCTTGATGCTATTGAAAAACACAAAGCATGTGATAACGGTTCAAGCAGTGTAACTGTTGAAGAAGGCAACGTTAAAAGTTTAAATAGACTTATCAATGGTTTCAAAAAGCAGTATTCGTCTGAATATGAAAAAGGCACTTTGTACGAGTATGAACTTGATATTTTCACTCTTGATGAAAATGACGAACCCGATGAGTGCATTGAAACATATCTTTCAGATTTCAAAGTTGAAAATCTTCCTGATTCTTGCATCGTTGAATTGATGCTCCGTGACAGAAAGATTTCAAATGTTTATGACAGATATGATTTAGAAACCGATTTAAACATCGAATATCCAGACGGACTTCCTCAGAAAATTGAGGATGAGTTCGATGATAATCCTGATGCTGAATACTTCTACTATGATGGACGCAGAATTCAGGCAATCGATGATGTTTATGATTATTATGTTAACTTTGCCGGAAGTCCGGTTATTAAACTGTAAACAAATTTTTAATTTGAATTAAAAAATCTGTGACGTATGCCACAGATTTTAATATTATAGTAATATATAATAAAAGCATTAAACAACATTGAAGGAACAATCATGTATAGACGGATTTATGAAAGCAACACCATAGCAGAATATTTGAAAGATCATGGGTACAATAGAACAAAAGTAACCGTTCGCAAAAAAGGCGATGCTTATTATTGCACCATTAAAGATATCAATATTGAAGAAAAAACAATTATTGATTTAGTGAAACGTTTTGAAAAAATTCACTATGATGAATATTCCGGTGAAATTTTAAGCGGTGGCAATACATATGTATTCGTTGATTATGATGATAAACTCATTGACAAAATATATGACAAATATGGTGATAAGGCTCTTAAAGCTATCAAATCAGCATTAAAGAACTTAGGACATTATGTTTCAGTTGGTGATGGTTTAGAGATTGCATATCCTATAGATCCAAAGCTTGAAAGACTTGATGCAGATGATGTACATTTAGGAACTGTATATGGTCGTGGCACTTTAGCCAATAATTATTTGATGAAATATAAAGGCAAAGAAAAAGACCTAAATTCCGGTCTAAATGATGAATTGCCTATTTTAATGGCTAAACTCGGTATCAGTGAAAAGAGATTTTCAAGGGAATCAACGAGTTTAACTGAAAGCCGTTCACGCAGATTGTGTCGTAATCCACGTATTTCAAGAAGAATTGATAGATAATTTATCATTTTAAAGCATGATATTGTCCTCAAATCTGTGTTGAAAAACACAGATTTTTATTTTCTATTAAAAATCCATGTTAAAAATTATTTTTATATATTATATATATAATATATTAATAAAAATAATAAAAATCATTCTTAAATCATCATTTTTGGCTAAAAACCGGAATTTTAATGTGTTTTTAATGCTAGAAAGGCATTTAATATATCAAAATTGAGTGAAAATACGGATTTTTAATGTGTTTTTAATGCAGATATCAATGAGAGTAGTTCAACTATGACTGAACTTCTTAAAAATGCCATTGAGTCATTCAATTTCACAAATTTAGATAAAATCTGTGACGTATGCCACAGATTTTATTTTTCAATTATTTAGAAGTCTGTTCCAAGGCTTTCAAACGTTCTTCAAGTTTGTTTAAACTTTCAGTGTATTGCTGCATTTGCTGTTTGAGCCGTGCGTTTTCTCTGCGGAGATATGCACATTCAATCGCATAAACTTCTGTGTATCTTAGGCTGTAATGTTCAGATGCATCTCTTATGACTTTTGTTTCTTTAGTTGTTGTTCCATCATCTTGAGTTACTTCGACTTCTTCTGTCCTTTCAGGGTATTCTTTATAAAGAAAAACAACGTTATAAGATTTTTAAATTTTCTTATAACGTTGTTTTAGGTATTTTAAAATATTTAATCTTCCCAGTTTAAAATTGTCTTTAATATGTTTTAGCATTTTATTTATCATATAAATAAATATATATTAAAAATAATTTTTAAACAATTTCTAATACAAGGTTAAAAACATGGAAAAGTCTGAAGAATTACAAAATCTCATCGACAATAACAATGTTTATTTTTATGATAAAATTCGTGAAGATAAACGTATAGTGAAATTTACCGAATCATATGAAGTAGCAGAGCAACTAGGCTGGGCTGATAATTATGTCGCAATTTCGGAAACAGAAGAAGGATATGACGGTGTATATCTTAAAGGTTATGCGGCAGAAAAACCATTAAATATATCTATAGACGAAAAACACGCCGAGTTAAAAAATGAATTAAAGAGACGCAGAGAATCTTTAAAAGTTTCGTATAATAATGATTTATTTGATGCAAGTGAAAGCGCTCAAAATAATATGAATACCTTAATGGGATTATTTAATTTAGGTGCTAAAACTGTCCGGATAAGATCTTCTAACGAAGCAACACACACTTTAAATCAGGAACAGTGTACAGAATTGTCTTTAATAATGGTTAATGCCGTTCAAAATTTATATTCACAATATTGGAATATAAAAGACGCTTTGTATAAATGCGAAACTCTAGAAGAAATTGAAAAATTAGATTGGTAATGTAAGGAATAGTCGATAAATAACTTGTGCATAGAGTATTAAAAGTTTCTTAAAACATGGTAGCTTGCATTGTTAAAAATATAAATAATATTTAGAAAATGTGATATATATCACATTTTAATGCTTGACATAACATCTTAAATGTTTTAAGATTATACTAATAATATTAAACGGTGTTAAACTGTTTAACGGTGAAATAAACAGTATAATTGATAGTAATAGTGGAATCACTGGAAGAAAGAAACTGTGAAGTTTTCGGTTATGCTAATTATTTCATTGAAAAAAGAACTCAGGGTGTAGGGACTGAGTTCCTCTGTGAAAATAGAGTCTTTAGGTTAAGTTCGCATTTAATGTTTAATTAATTGCCCGCTTAAATATATGCTGGATGGCAGATTGTTTACAACTTTTTGTGCTATGCACAAGTTATTTGTAGACAGTTCCTAATAATTGAAAATGCAATCCGATAGCGCAATCTTGAAATTTTCTTCGCTCATCACATTCGAAAAGATATACAGGGAATATGGAATTTGCTAAAGTTGTGAACTACCCCACCCCATGAAGGGGTGTGGCTTTCATTAAATAACAGTTTACCAGACTAAGTTTAGAGAAATCTAAGCTACGATGTTAAGGTCATGCTACCTTTGGTTGACGCATCAGATCAATGCTCTAGCATCTTAAAAAACTGATAAGGTTGATGTAATAAATGCCTTACGATAAGATATGTTAAGCCTTAACGTCATTGTCGAGATGAAGTCGGATTTTAATTGTGGTAACAGCAATTAAATACGCACAACTAAGTTTTAGGACTTTGGATTATATTCTTAAGGAATAATTATGTATTTAGTATACGTAAAATCTAAAAATGGAAAACCCTTAATGCCTACAAAAAGGTTTGGTAGGGTTAGAAAGCTGTTAAAAGAGGGAAAAGCAAAAGTGATATGTAAATGTCCTTTTACGATTAAACTTCTTTATGACAGTACTGAGTACACTCAAAAACTGTCTTTGGGTATTGATGTTGGTTCATCACATATCGGCTCTGCCGTTGTTAATGAAAACGGTGATAGTGTTTATATGGCTGAAACAACAATCAAAAATGACATAAAAGATAAAATGGAACAAAGACAGATGTATAGGAGAAACAGACGTTCAAGAAAAACTCGTTATAGAAAAGCTAGGTTTCTGAATAGAAAGAATAGTACTAAAAAAGGTAGATTGCCACCTACTTTAATTAGTAAAATTCATTCTCATGTAAAGGAGATTGAATTTGTTAAATCTATTCTTCCAGTAACAGATAATGATCTAATTTTTGAAACAGCTAAATTCGATATGCATTTATTGAAAAATCCTAAATTGCATAATGAAAAATATAGACATTTTGGTTATCAAAAAGGTATACTTTATGGGTATGCTAATGCTCGTGAATACGTTTTAGAAAGAGATAATCATGAATGTCAAATATGCTGTAAAAAAGAAGGTTATAAACGTAAAAAGCATTTACGATTAGAAACACATCATATTGTTTATAGAAGTCGGGGTGGAAGTGACGATCCAGAGAATTTAATTACTGTATGTCCAGTATGCCATCCAAAAATACATGCTGGTAAAATAGCAATAGACCTTAAAGGAATGCCTTTTGGTGTTTTAAAGCATGATACACACATGAATATAATCTCAAAACGATTAGTTGACCGTTATCCTAACGCAATTGAAACATACGGTTATATAACTAAACAAAATCGGTTTGAAGCTAAATTGCCTAAACGACATTATATAGATGCATGTATAATAGCTAATGGCGGTCCTGATGTTAATTTTAAATCTGATATAGTATATATTAAAAGAACCATTACTAAAGGGGATTATAGACAGACTACTGGAAAACGGTCTGAAAAGCGACTTACTAAAGGTAAAGTATGTGGATTAAAACGTTATGATAAGGTTCAGTATAAAGGTAATATATACTTTATAAAAGGTATTGATAGTAAAGGTTATGCGGCTTTAATGGATATAAATAACAAAACAATAACGTTTCCTGATGCACCTAAAGGCGATAAAACACCTAAATTATCTAAAATAAAAAGGATAACTGCAAGAAACACATGTCTAATAGATATAGAAAAGGTTCACATTGTAAATACTCGTTAAAGGCACATGTAATTTTAGTTACTAAATACCGTAAGAAAATATTATATGATAAAATATCAGATGTTCTTAAACAGATTATATATAAAGTATCTGAATTAAAAGGGTATGATATAATAAGAATGGAAACTGACAAAGATCATATACATATTTTGATTGAGTATAATGCTAGTGATTCAATATCAAATATTGTTAAAATATTAAAGCAATATACTACATATATATTATGGAAATTGTATAATGATATATTACTAAAGTTCTATTGGAAAAGAAAAATTATATGGCCAGAAGGGTATTTTGCATGTAGTATAGGTCAAGTATCTCAATCAATAATTGAGAAGTATATAGAATCTCAAGGTTAATTTATTGCCTTGATCCCCACACCGTAAAGGTGTGGGGTTTTGTGGGGATTATAAATTTTTGTGCTTCTCTCAAAGAATTTAATACTGCTTTAGCCTCACCACCTATCAACCAACGTTCAAAGTCGGAAGTTCCTTTATATCCAAAATTTCTATATACCAAATTTGTTATTTCTTTTCTCATTTTATAAAAATGATGAAAAACTTCAAATTTACTTTCTTTTCTTTGCGATTTTAAAACACTCATAATATTTAGGCTCTGTTATACAATAGTGTTGACACTAAAGTTTAACAGTTTGTAAGCTCCGAATATTTAATTGATTAAAACTCATTCTTACGGGATTAGCCATATCCTCTACACCCAAATTTGCTGTTATACAGCATCTTAGGGCTTACCTTTAACACATTATATGTTAGCTGTTTCACAGCAACATATGTAAATGACCTACATCAACATGGTTGACTCGTCAATATGACTATACTACTCTAAAATTTAAATGCAATAAAAATTTTAAATATTTTTGTATATATTTATATACATTAAATTTCGGAAGTTATTTATTTACAGTTCCCTATAATTTCCTATGACCGGTCATTGCCTACACGAGGCAATGACCGATGATTAGATATAAGATAAGGTGATAGAGGGACGAACACCATAAGAATAAGAAGCATAGTTGGCGTAAGCAAGCCCATTGTAGCTAACATAAGCAAAATGGCTAGAAACAGAATAGGAAGAAACATCTTGTAACCAATAATGTTGTCTTATGTTCACAAATTGAGGTGCGAGCGCAAGCAGTGGAAATTGCTGTTTTTGTGTCGCAACATCAAAACCTTTTAATGCTGAACCCCAAACACGTGTTCCATAAATTTGAACTTCGTTAGGCAACTCAACACCGTCACTGTCATACCAATCCCAGTTGTTAGGACCTGAAGTGTCAACACTATTTGCTAAAAGAATTCTATGATTTGCTAAATGCGAACCAAAAGCGTTTTGAGCAATCGTTCTAGCGTTATTAAGATTTTGCGTTCTCATCAAAGAACCATAATAAGCACCAGCTGTGGTATTCGTTTCATTCATTTGAGCGTTATATAAAACAGTATCTGGCATTACGATTATATTGCCCTTGCCAAAATTAGTATCACCAACATTAAAATAATAATCAATCGCAACTATACGCCAATTAATTCCATTTATGGTCCAATAATCACCGATAAACAAGTCATCATAAGTGCGATTTTTAATCGCAGTATTTTGAGCATCGGTAATGGACGTTCCGAGATATTTGCATCTCGGATATGAGTTGTGGAAAGGAATTGAGTTAGTTATAAATGTTAAAAAACCACTATCATTAGTCAAATCAGAAGTTTTAGTTGGTACAGTTATATTAGCAGTAACATCAGTATTAGAGTTAGATGTGAATGTAGCTACGTTAGTACCATTCTTCTGAATTGTTAAAGTTTTATTATAAACATTATAGGTGTGATCAGGCGGCACTTGCCATGTACCATCGGCTCTTAGGTATTTAGTGTTATAACCATCTTTAGGTGGAACAGCATTAACATAACCTACTGAACCATTGGATGAACTGGTTGCCCCAACCATAGCAGTCCAAGTATTATTATCTTGAGTTGTTAAAGTTCCGGTAGAACCGTCAATCTGAGTATAAGTAATTGTTTTTCCAGAAATACTCAAACCTTTAATAATGGTATTTGTTAATTCTTTACCGTTAGCATTATTAGTTGCTTTTGTAGCGGTTGCAGAATTACCAGTACATGAACCTGATGAACCGCTTACGTTGCCTGTTACGTTACCTGTAAGGTTTCCGCTGAAAGCGGTTGCCGTTACAGTCCCCGTACTTGGATTGACCTTAACTCCTGATGCAAATATAGATGTTTTAGCACCTTGATTTGTTGTAGCATCTTTAGTCGCACTTAACAGAATAGGATGATTCTCATTTGCAGTTGAAACGTTTTGAGTTACTAAAGTATCTGTATTACTGTCAGATGGTAAAGTAACTGTTTTAGTATTGACTTTAGTTACATGACCGTTTGAATCTCTAGTTACAGAATCAATGCAAGTGAACGTACCGCCATGTGCCGGTGTACCGGTAGATGTGGTATCTGTTTCAGTTGTAATTGAAACATGAGAATCATTAGTTAATTCAGAAGTTTTTGTTGGAACTGTGATATTAGCAGTAACATTAGAACTTGCATTTGCTGTGAATGTCTTAACTGTAGTACCGTTTTTCTGAATTGTTAAAGTAGCATTATTAACAGTAGGGATTGTAGGTTTATTACTCAAATCATTGTAACTTCCGCTTGTTGCAACGGTAGCTAATCCACTTGTAATATCCGAAGCACTGTGGGTATGTGCTGTTGGTGTTCTAGCGTCACTAAGTCTTGAATCATTGCCTTGACAGAATGTGTTAGCGGTTGTGCCAAACGAACCCGTTGTAATAACACCGTTTGTGGTTGTAATCAAAGGTTTATTAGCGGTTGTACCGATTGCACCTGCATTTGTGATATTTCCGTGAGTATGTGAAGATGGTGTATATGAACTAGGTTTTCCTGTTACACCAGACCAAGGAACGGATGTTGCAGAACCGGCAGTGAATTCAGAATAACCATCTTCACTATTCAGATTAGCCGTATCAACTACATAATACATTATACCCGTATCTAACTGTTTAACTACATCACCTAATTGAACTGATGATGTTGTCAGAGCAAATCTAGCAGTTTTATTAGTTACTGTAACAAGTCTTTCTAAAGCCCCTGCTGGTAATCTAGCAATATCAATAGTTCCTGATGTAATTTTAGAAGCGTCAAGATTTGGAACACTTGCTAAAAATCCACTATCATTAGTTAATTCAGATACTTTAGTTGGAACTGTAATATTGGCAGTCACATTAGAACTAGCATTAGCAGTAAATGTCTTAACTGTCGTTCCATTTTTCTGAATAGTTAAAGTTGCATTATTGACAGTTGGAATTGTAGGTTTGTTAGTTAAATCATCATAATCTCCACTTGTAGCAACGGTAGCTAATCCACTTGTAATATCAGAAGCACTATGAGTATGAGCAGTAGGTGTTCTAGCATCACTTAATCTTGAATCATTACCTTCACAGAAAGTATTTGCGGAAGTACCAAATGAACCAGTTGTGACAGTTCCACCGGTTGTTGTTATTAAAGGTTTATTAGCATTTGAGCCTATTTTACCATCATTAGTTATATTACCGTGAGTATGACTTGTTGGAGTCATAGTTGTAGGTTTATTACTTAAATCGTTATATGAACCAGAAGTTGCCACGGTTGCAAGTGTTGGAAAATCTGTAACATCACTGACAGTATGAGTATGACTTGTATTTGCCTTTTTAGACAATTCTGTGTTTATAGCTTTATTTTGAAGTGCATTAGTTGAAGTACTCGACAATGCAGAATCTACAATTGGTATTGTAGGTTTATTGCTTAAATCATTATAACTTCCACTTGTAGCAACTGTGGATAAAGTAGGGAAATCAGTAATATCACTTGTAGTATGAGTGTGAGAAGTATCTGATTTGCCGTTTAATAGGGTATCTACTTCAGACTTAGAGTACCCCCCCATTTGTAGGCTGGATAAATCATCAATTTCAGATATAGTGTGAGTATGAACACTATTTGCTTTTGTGTTTAATTGTGCTGTTATAAAACTTTTGATGCGTTGCATCAATTTTAGAACACCATTTTCTGTTAAAATCATAATTTTATTCCTTTTTATATAAGATTTTTATTAATTTATTATAATTATTATATTACTATTTATAAAAATTAAATTTTTTTATATAATATAAATATTATTACACACATTTTTAAAAAAGAGGTTTTTTATGGAAAATTTCAGAGAGTTTCTTAAATCAAAAAACTATTTCAATCAGTTAAATAAAAGCTTTGAGATGATTGATGACGTTGCAAGTGAGATAACAGAAGCCATAGACAATGCCAGCATGGATAATTTAACCGATACACAGAATATTGATGCAGTACTTGATAAAGTACAAGATGATGTATCAGCCGAAGTGAATGATGAAGAACCAAAGAAAGTAAATGATAAAAAGATTGAGAAAGAAACCATGGATGCAGTATTGCATTCAAACTTTTACAATGAATTGAAAAAGGCTTGCCGTTCATTCATTCGTATTTCAAATAATAAACTTAACGGATTTGAAATTCCAAAGGATAAACGTTCAATTGTAATGAAAAAATTGAATGTGGTTATGTGCGGATATCAGATACCTTTTGAAATCTTTATGCAAGAACCTGTAAACGGTGATGTTAAAAATCTTGATAAACTTCCGATGAATGATGATAATACCGTTGCCGTTGTAAGTTCAGACTATTACGGTATCAGTTTCTTTAATCGAAATGACTTCACCATCACTGACAATAACAGTGATAATTATGCTGAAAAACTGTTAAATGATGTTGCAAAAGAACTTAGCAAGTCAAATAAACTCACATATGAATTTTTAAAAGCCGGTTCATTAAAAGAGTTAAAGAACGATCAGTCACTTGATGATGATGTTCTTGTAGGTTATATGAGAATGTATAATTTTGCAAACTATGTTTCTAAAAACATTATCGAAAAATATTATAAAGAGAATAAAATTCCGGTAATCGTATCAGATAGAAGTGATCTGTTTATAAAAAATTAACTTTAATAATAATATAATAATATTTCCAACACAGTACTGTGTTGGAAAGCAAGGCTTTTATTTAAAATTCAGGCGGTGCATATGCAAGTTATCAAACGTGACGGCTCATTACAGGAATTCAATGAGGATAAAATCCTTAATGCAATTTCCGAAGCTATGAAATCTGTTAATGCTTTTAATCTGTTAAAAGCAAATGAAATTACAGAAAGAGTTATAGCAAAGATTTTAAAGAACAATAACAACATCGGTGTTGAAGATATACAGGATTTAGTTGAAAAAGAACTTATGCGTTCTTGCAAGGATGCTGCAAAGTCTTTTATCATCTATAGAAAAGAGCATGAAAAAATCCGTGAATCAAAAACAAATCTGTATAAAAATCTTAATCAGATTTTGCATCTCGATGCTAAAGAAAGCGATTTGATGCGAGAGAATGCAAATATTGATGGTAATGCACCAATGGGGATAATGCTCAGAATAGGCTCAGAAACTTCAAAGGACTATTATAAAAAATATGTTCTTGAACCAAAGGCATCTGAAGCCCACTCAAACGGTGATATCCATATTCATGATTTAGATTTTTATGCAAAAACCAATAACTGTATGCATATAGATCTAGGTCCGCTGTTAAAGAACGGTTTCAGTACCGGCTATGGTGTAAACACCGAACCTCAGAGCATCGAAACAGCATCCGCACTTGCATGTATCATTCTGCAATCTAATCAGAATGACATGCACGGCGGTCAAGGCTTGCCGATTTTTGAATACAATCTTGCACCGTATGTATGTAAATCATTTGCTAAAAACATTATAGCAACTTTAAATACAGTATTAAGAACTGACAATCCGTTTAAAGATGTATTCAATTTTGTTAATCAAGCATATGAAGATTCCGGCGATGGGGAATACTGCCGAACTGTAATGGATCAAAAAGGTTTACAAAAAATAGGCAACTATTTAGCAAGTTTAGTAAACAAAGATGATGTGGATTATATAATTGAACACAGTTTAAAACTCACAGATAAATGTGTTAATCAGGCTATGCAGATTGTAGTACATAATCTATGCACTATGAACAGCCGTGCAGGGTCACAGGTTCCTTTCAGTTCAATTAATTACGGTACTGGAACAACTGAGGAATGCCGTTTAATTATTAAGAACATGTTAAAAGTAACAGAAAAAGGTCTTGGATTTGGTGAAACCCCGATATTTCCAGTGCAGATTTTCAAGATGAAAGAAGGTGTTAATGCAAACAAGGGTGATCCGAACTATGATTTATTCCAATATGCATGTAAAGTAACAGCAAAAAGAATGTTCCCTAACTTTGCAAATCTTGATACCCCTGATAACATTCAATACTATAAAAAAGGCAGACCGGAAACCGAATATGCTACCATGGGTATGCTTAGTAAAGGTAAGGTTGAACTGTATATAGTTGAAATTGATGATTATATAACTCTTGATATTTCCGAGGTTTGTGATACTTTATTAACTCATTTCCCATTCACTGTAATAGATGAAGAAGTTAAACAGTTTGATGAATATACAAGATATATCGAGATTGACGGTATTGAAATCTTTGATACGATTTCATACAAATGGGTTAAAGTTAAAAAATGGATGTGCTGTGAAGATCCGAATGCTAAATGGTTGAAACTTACCTACTTAGATAAAAATAATGAGTATTCAATAATTGCAACGGACGATCACCCGTTGCCGGTAGTAAGAAACAATAAAATTAAAAGATGCCTTTTAAAAGACGTTAAAACCACCGATTTTCTTGTTTCTACCGAACTGTTTGAACAAACCTATATGGAGATTAAGGATATCGAATTCGTTGAAAATACAGGCTTTACAGGCTATGATTTTGAAACTGAATCCGATAGATTTGACGTTGATAACTTTGTTTCTCATAACTGCAGAACAAGGGTAATCTCTAATGACGTTTATCCAGAAAAGGCTATTACAGTAGGACGTGGAAATCTTAGTTTTACAACTATCAATCTTCCTAGACTTGCTATTACCACTAAACTTGAAAACAATGAGGAAGTTTGCAGCCAAGTTACAGATAACGATTTAATTGTTTTCTATAATAAACTTGATAATATCATTGATTTAATCTTTGAACAATTGATGCAGAAGTTTGAAATTCTCGCTAAAAAGAAAGTTTATAACTTCCCATTCTTGTTCGGTCAAGGGGTTCATATTGATTCTGAATACCTAGACAATAACGATGAAATCCGAGAAGCCATGAAACAAGGTACAATGTCAATCGGTTTTATCGGACTTGCGGAAACTTTAAAAGCTTTGACCGGTAAACATCATGGCGAAAGCGACAGTTCTTATGCATTGGGTTATGATATTATTAAACATATCAGAGCAAGAACTGATAAGGCAACTAAAGATTTAGGTTATAATTTCAGTACTTTTGCAACACCGGCAGAGGGTCTTTCATCTCGGTTTACCAAAATTGATAAACGCAAATACGGTATAATTCCGGGGGTTACAGATCGGGAATATTATACAAACTCATTCCACATTCCGGTTTACTATGATATTCTTGCATACAAGAAAATGAAACTTGAAGGACCTTTTCATCAGTTATGCAATGCCGGTGCAATCACTTATGTTGAACTTGACGGAGATTTGGTACACAATACATCGGTTATTGAAAAGCTGGTTAAATACTCAAAAGAATGTGGTATTGATTACTTTTCAATCAACCATGCGATTGATACATGTCCTATATGCAGATATCAAGGTATTATCAACGGCAACACATGCCCTAGCTGCGGATGGGTTGAAGGTACTGAAATCAATATCTGCGATTTAAAACAGAAAGGTATAAACATTAAAAATCTTAATTTAAGATTTGAAAATGAATCAGAAAAGAAAAAATATTTTTAAGGTATAAATTTAAGGGTACAATTTGTTAAAAATTGTACCTTTTTATATTAAAAAGTACTTGACAAATACTAAATAATTTAGTATACTATATACAATGATTTGAGGATTGAAATATGAGTTTTAAAGATTTTCTGCTTGAAAAAGAATATCTTAATGAGATGGCAACATCATATTCGGATGATAATACTTCAATTATTGTCAATCCGGTTGATTCCGGCAATCTTTCATATTTCAAATATTGCAATACAAGTAGATACAGTTCGCAGTCTGCAATTGCAAGAATATCATTGCTTGAACCTGAATATATCTACAATCACAATGACGGTCATGCAGTTTTACTGCTATCATCAAAAGCTAAAAAGAATTTGAATAATAAGCTGATGCAACCATCAAAAAAGTATAAAGGATATACTGTTTTTCAAGCTGTATTGATTGATTTCAATATTGAAAAGTTCGGAATATATCTTGATGATCAAATGCAAATCGATGATTACGTTTTTGGAAAACCGTTGCCATTGAATCTAAAACAGCCGGATTATACAAAATTGCCATCTGAAGATTTTGCTAAAAAGAAAATAAATAGAAAAAGAATTATTTTTATATAAATAATATATAAATATAAATAAAAAATTTTAACAAAAGGATTAAAATATGCTCAAAAGACCTACAAGATTTACAAGAACCCCAAGACGTTTAAATGAGTCTAATGGGATTTATTATGAATTTAAAATGCTTGAACAAATGGAAATCAATCCTATCACTTATTTTGACTATCCTAAGGTTGAAAAATTTGATAAAAAACTTTTGGATGGCAAAGATATTTCCAAGGAACTTGATGATTTAAATGAGAAAATCAATCGTTATGAAAAACTTGGAACACGGATTCTCAAAATAAACGCTAATCCAGAACTTGCGAGGGATGGTGAAGAAGATGCAACACGTTCTTTCATAAATGAAAGAGATTTCGTAAAAAATCTTATTGCATCAAAGAGAGTGTATGAATATTATAGCTTGCAAAATGAGACAGTTCAAGATATAATGCACGTTATTAATCCGGGCGAACCTATGAAGTCTGCCATTAAGAAACTTGTTAAAATGACTAAAACTGTCAAAGGTATGGCTAGAACTTTCAGAACATATCAATTCTTTGATGAATATACAGAGGAAGATATTCTTGAACAGATTAAAGAATTCGATGGTGTTGTAAGACTTTGCGGCTCTATTGACACATATGTTAAATTTGAAGATGGAAAAGCCGTAGGTGTTTACTTCTAATCTATAACTATTGCAAGAATTTCAATAAGTATATATAATAAAAGTCACAAAAGTATTCAGCAAAAGCTGAGTATTTTGTGGCTTTGATAATTTAGAGATTTTAGAATATGTCAGAAACTATAGATACTTTTTTCAATACAAGACTTGTTAATTATGCATCTTATGATAATTTAAGAAAGATTGCATCATGTATCGATGGACTTAAAAATGCATCAAGAAAGGTGATGTATACCGTTCTTGAAAAGAATATTAAAGATAATGTAAAGGTATTACAGCTTGCTAATAAGTCTGCAGAGTTTGCTGATTATCTGCATGGGGATTTAAGCGGTGTATGCATTACTCTTGGACAGGATTTCAGCGGTACTAATAATGTTCCGTTGCTTAAAAAATCCGGTAATTTCGGTACTAGAAGTATTCATGAAGCATCTGCACCTAGATATATTTTTGCAAAAGGGTCTGAACTGTTTTTTAAAATCTATTCTAAAGAAGATAATGATATTTTAGATGTTCAATATTTTGAAGGTTCTAAAATTGAACCTAGATTTTATGTACCGGCACTTCCGATGCTTTTAATCAATGGTTCAGACGGTGTATCAATGGGTTTTGCTCAAAAGATTATGCCTAGAGATTTTAAAGATGTCAAAAAATATCTCATTGACCGTTTAAATGGCAAGAAAGGTAATGTAAAACTTCTTGAACCGTCAGTAAATAACTTTAATGGCACTATTATAAAGGATTTAGAAACCCCTAACAAGTATTTAGTAAGCGGTATTGTAAGAAAGATTAAAGATACAGAGTTTCTTATTGAGGAAATACCGTATACTTATGATTTAGCTGAATATTTAAAGGTTTTGAATGAACTTGAAGAAAGCAAATTTATTCAGAAGTATGCAGATGAGTCCGATGGGGAGAATTCCTTAAAATTCCGTGTTTACATATCAAGGGCGAATCAGGAAGCATGTAACATCAAAGCCGGAGATAAGAATCCAGATTTAAGCATATTATTAAACAAGTTAAAACTTATAAAACCGATTACAGAGAATTATACAAGTATAGATGAAAATCTTAAAATATTCCAAGCAAACAGTATAATTGAACTGTTTGACAGGTATTATGATGTAAAATTAAAATATATCGAGAAAAGAAAAAAATTTTTATTAGATCGTTATATATATAATAACAATATTAATAATTCAAAAAAGAGATTTATTGAACTGTATATAAAAGGCAAACTCAAAATCAATAATGTTAAGAAAGAAGAACTTATTGAAGAACTTGAAAAGCTAAAATTCCTTAAAATCGAGGATTCCTATGATTATCTTTTAAAAATGCCTATATACTCGCTGACATTTGAAAAGATTGAAGAACTTAAACAAGCTATTGAGGAACTTGAAAACAAAATAATAGAACTTAAAAATTCTACTGCAGAACAAATATGGTTGAATGATTTGAAAAAACTGTGATATACTTCAAATATTTTAATATAAAGTATTGCATTTTAAAAATATATTTTATATTATAAAAATGAGTATAGAGAGAGGTTTTGAATTATGAAGTTTTCTGATTTTCCAAAAGAACAAGTGATTTTATCCGTTTACGATGCACTGGATGAATTATCTACAGATTATGATATCCATGCATACCCATACTTTTTTGATAGATTGATGGCTGCACTTGAATACTTAGATATCAGTTCAGAAAGCATAAAGGGTTTAAATTTTGGAAATCAAGAAAGCTATTTAAATGCAGTATATGAATTGATAGATGCCCTTTGCAGCAAATATGAAAGCATCATTGATGATGTACGTCATAATCAGGAACTTGTACTGCAATACTACAAAATAGACTTGCTTGGACTTGATATTGAGTATAACGATATTGAACAGATTGAGATTGAATTATGAAGTTTTCAGATTTTCCAAAAGAACATGTCATTATCAACGTGTATGATGCATTAGATGAACTATATTTAGATTATCCGCTTAAAGTATATCCATACTTTTTTGATAGATTGAGGGCCGCACTTGAATACCTAGATATCAGTTCAGAAAGTATCAAAGGCTTGAATTCTGATAATCAGGAAAGCTATTTAGGGGCTGTATATGATTTGTTGAAAGAAGTCACTCACAGATACAAAGCAATCATCAAAGCAGTGCAAGATGATGAAAATCTTGTACTTAAATATTATACAACAAATCTTCTTGGGTTTGATACAATTTCAAATAATGAACCAGTTGAAATTGAATTATGAAGTTTTCAGATTTTCCAAAAGAACAAGTGATATTAGCTGTCTATGATGCACTGGATTATATATTCCATGATTGCCCGGTTCGAGCATATCCATACTTTTATGTTCGATTACGGGCTGCACTCGAATATTTAAATATCAACTCTGACAGTATCAAAGATTTGAATATGAGTAATCAAGAATACCATATATGCCAAATTCGAGATATTATGGATGAGTTTGATGACAAATATGGTGATATTCATAATTCAATCATGGGAAATGATGAGTTAAGAATGCAGTATTGGAACTGTCCTTAAATTAAATCCAATTTTAGTAGCTTAATTAACCTTAATTTCATTGTTAAGTATAGTATAGATAATGTTTAAAAACTTTTAAGTATATCACATTTTTAAAAATAAATTTATTGACATATAAATAAAGGTGTTATATACTTCTTTTTAATATGATGGCACGTAGTTAAGTTATTGAACTATGAAAAAAGTAAAAGTTAAGACAAAAAATTTAAAACAAACCAAAAAAAGACGCAAAAAGAAAAGTCATAAATATAGTTTTATGATTACTCTTAAATTTGCATATAAACTAATTTTTGGTGACAAAGAACTTTTAGAGAAGTTAAGAAAACAATTTACATCTCTTGTTCATATTTTTTATAACTTAATCGTTGATAATCCAAAAATAACATGCCGTGAAGTTAAAGAACGAATTAAAGATTATAATAATCTTGATTTAATGGATTCTATTCTTATTCAATATGCTTATGAAAAAGCATATGAAATTTATAAATGTCATAATGTTGATAATAAAGGTGAACCAGCAGGTCATAAACTCGTTTTTGGTGAACGAAAAAACCTTATTAAAACATCTAAACACACATTATCAAAAAAAGAATTTAAAAAGCTAAGAATGATGCCTTTATATTTAGTAGGCGATGCAAATTATTTTGGTAATAGACGTGTTAGAATTAAAGATAAACGGACTCTTGAATTTGTTGTTAATCGTAAAGTAGTTTTTGTTTTTAAAGTATTTGATAAAAGATGCAGTATCTTAAATCAACTCAAGAAAAAACAAGATGCTAAACAGATCCCGATTACTTATACTATTGGTGATGATTATATTAGTATAACATATAATCAAAAATTGCTTACAGTTCCTAAAAATCATAATCTGTTAGCAAATAGAATTATGTCAATGGATTTGAATCCTGATTATATCGGCATTACAATTTTTGATGTCGATCAAAATAGCCATATCCGAAACATTCTAAAAGCATATGTTATGGAGTGGAGTACTATAACTGAGGTTCAAAAGGAATTAAACCAACCTAGTAACTCGGAAGGCAATAAATATCTTACCAATAAGAGAAAACATGAAATTCAGGAAATTGCTAAACACATTTCAGATTTATCAGTATTTTATAAATGCAAATATATCGCAGTAGAAGATTTGGATTTTGATTCTAACTGTAAAGGTTTTAGAAACTCTAAATGGAATAGGAATTTAGTGTTTCAATCATTATTTAAACATTCCGTTGAAAACGGTGTTACTATTTTACGTGTTAATCCGGCTTATACAAGTATCATAGGAAATATTGTCTGCAGACATAATATTCCTGATATGTGTAGAAGTGCGTATGAAATTGGTTATCGAGCAGTAAAAGGACTTCAAAATGGAAATTTCGATAAAGACTGGGTAGATACAAATGAATATCTTCATTCCTTAGATAAGGTTAAAGACTTTATTATTAAATCGTTGGAAGAATGCGGTAATAAAGATAAAGAGATTAAAAAAGTTAGTAAATTTACTAACTACAGACAAATAAGTATATTCATCAATGAAAACAATATACAGTATAGAGTTTCCATTGAAGAATGTCATGATAATGAAACAGTCTATAGATTTAAAAATAAAAAATCGCTTGCTAAGATACGTTCTTACGGCGTAAGACACTATAAAAAGAAGATTGCTTGATTCGGGGTTTGCATAGGAAGTATTGCCTTTGAATCAAGTTAGAATGCCGTAAAAAGCAATTTAACTTTAAAATAGCGATTCACTATTATAGAGTCTTAAAACAAAAAGAAATCTGAATTAGGTTAAGATTTCCTCTTAATATGCTTATGCATGATGAGATCTTTTAGGTTGAACTACATGATGTATATCATAGTTCAAATAAGTCCCGAAAATTGGATTTAATTTAGGGACAGTTCCTATTGGAAACGTGATATCCTCAAACTGCATTCTGTGAAAACGATACGTTAATTATTTATTATATACTTCTATTTCAATAGATTCTGAAAGCAAATCTGTAATCTTAACTCTTATTGTTCCGCTATTTTCTGGAATATCATATACACCTTTCACAATTTCATTCTTAGATGGAATATCAATGCATGACGGTTGTAATACTTCCCCATTATAATTCCAATCAATCATAATTGAATCTACAAGTTGATGCCATGATTCAATAGCATCTTTTTGAACTTTTTTCATAAGATTTGCCGGATAGAATGATTTTATTATCAATCTATTATTATCACAAACAATATCTGCTTCGGCTGTATGTTTTAACTGCAAATACAGTTCATCTTTTAAAATATCAAGTATTTCAATATCAATATTATATGTAATTTGGTTTTCAAACGATTCTTTCAAATCCGGCTCATGTCCCATGCATATTACAGTAATCCGTTCAACCGGTTGATTAGGATTATTATTGTTACGTTTGCGATATACATCATAAGGAAGATTTCCAAGAATACCTTTCAAATCATCTTTATTTGTTATGCGGTTGATCGGCATTATCTTAACCATTCTACCGTTTAATTCACCGTCCCATACATCACTTTTTGAAAACGCATGAATACCTAAAGATTCAATTATCATCTCTTTAGCTTTAACTGGATTAGAAAAAATACCATAATTGTTTACATTGTATACTTCAAAATTAGTATACTTAATTTCATTAAAAAATTCGTTATTTAACTGTTTAGCCACAGATAACAACCGTTTTGTAGTTGTCTGTATTGAAGCTAAATTGATATCAGCACCAATAAACCTTCTACCTAATTTCATAGCTACTGTTTGAGTTGTACCGCTACCCATGAAACAATCAAAGATTAAATCCCCCGGATTTGATGATGCTTTTATAATTCTTTCAATAAGTGTTTCCGGCTTTTGAGTAGGATATCCGGTACGTGCATTTGCTGATGGTGCTTCAATAGGGATATCTAAAACATCTTCAGGGTATTTACCAAGTGGGTTCAATGTATATGTTCCGTAATCAATGCCATTGCGAATATTGTTTAAAGTATGGCTGACACGTTCAATTGTAGCTGCAGAATAGTCTGTACGGATATCATCCGCATTAAACGTATATTTTGAAGTTTTTGAATACAAAAATATATTGTCATGACGTTTAGCCCAGCACCCTTTTGGTGTTCCTGCACCGGAATAGTGCCATACAATCTCATTGACAAAATTTTCTGAACCAAATACCTCATCCATTATCATTCTTAAATGATGTGATTTATGCCAGTCACAGTGCAAATAAATACATCCTTTGTCTGATAACAGTTCACGCATTATAATCAATCGTTCATACATGAATTGAAGAAAATCATCATTGACCCAAGTATCACTAAACTGTTTTTCTTCAAAACTATACTTTTTAGATTTTCCATGAAGTTCAATTCTTTTCTTATAATCTGTTTTGCTGTCAAACGGTGGATCTATATAGATTAAATCAATCTTTCCTTTATAATCTTTTATGAGATGACTCATTACTTGTAAGTTATCACCCCAAAAAAGTTTGTTCTTCCATTCATTATTGTTATCAATATATGATTCGCATAATTTAGCTGGATAATATTTTGTAGAATAATACGGACGCTTGCCATGCCATATTAATTCCGGCAAGCTTTTATGATGTTCAAATTCAAAAATAGTTTCGCTCATAACAGATGTTTCCATGCATAATAATACTTATTATACACATGTTTTGAAACTATTTCATCGTATTTTTAAATACCATATAATAACTTGTTTCAAACGGTGTGAATGAATAGGTCTTATCATTAACATAGGTATTATCAGACTTGTTCACAAAGCTTGATTCATTCAAGATATAACCCTCGGTTAGATAGTTATCATTAATAGCATTCTCACGGAAATATAGATATCTGCCTACATCTGAATAGGTGTTATCATTATCAAGAGTATCTGTAAAAGTAAGATACCATCCATTTGCATCGGTGTTTTCAATGGTAAATGAATCTTCTGCATACCTAGTACATGACGGTACTAAACAATCAATAGAATCCGATGTTACTTTTCTATAACCGTAATTTATATATGTATTATATATATCTGTCTTATAATTTTTTCTTATTGAAACACCCTCGATGATACTACCATTTAAATATGTATCTGGATTGTCATTAGTATAGTTATAGAATGTATCGCCAGAACCGCTTAAAATGCCGTTTTGCTGATTCTTAACATCATAAGATGATATACCTATTGTACCGCTATAACCATTCGTTATTTCAAGCTTTATATTAGGTCTATTGTTTTCCTGCTGAACAAGATTTGATTTGATGGTAACAGACCCAAGACTTAATACGTAATCCTCATTCTCATTACATGCAGTAACATCAAAATTATGAGTAAATGAACCGTTTACCCTTGCATTTGTATTCTTGTTTTCACTTGCAAATGATAAGTTTTTGCTGCCGTTTGCATAACCGGTAACAGTAAGCTTATTACGTGTCTTATAATCTATGTTTGTGATTGAATCAGAGTAATTACAATTAAGGTTATTTATATATACATAAGTCTTATAATTTTCTGAATCAATAAGTTCTACATACAGATTACTTCCCTCAAAATATAATGAGGAAAAATCAAAAATCTGCTGCTCTCTGTTTGCTTTTGTCAATGTTCTTATAAATCCATGCCCGAAATCATCATATATTCTAAACAAAGTAAGATGATATATATCGATAGTAAGATGTATATTAAAAGCATTATTATAAGCATTTGCGATATTGTTATAGTTTGTAATATTTGAATAGCATTCATCATAACCGGTCAAATATTGATAAGGTTCACCGGAGATATTGAGCGCATTACGTTCATCATCTACAAAGTAATAGTTATCATCTGTATACCCTAGATACAGTTCAAAATCAATATCCATCTCATCATAGTATACAAAGTTCCATTCAATAATATCATTGTTAGGAACAGCGCGATAACCTAGGAATTTTTGAATCGGTGTATCAGTGTTTCTATAGTTTATATAGTTAGCATCGATATGAGCCTGTGATTCCCAGTTAATACTGTTAAAGATATCAGTTTTCAAGTAGTATACACAGCCGTTATCATAGATAGTCATACCGTTTGAAAGTATATACTGTTTACATGGAACATCACGGTTGGTAAAGGTCTTAACCGCCGGTTGTTCATCAATATAAATCAGTTCTACATTTTCTAAATCTTCATCGGTATAGAACTTTCCTGTATGATAGTTAATCTGGGTATGCAGTAATTCAAGAAGTTCCTCATAAGGACAGAAGTACCATATAATAAGGTAATCTGCTGCAGTGCTGTCAAGGATTATATAAGCTATAGAAGTATTTAATGAAATACCGAAATAATCTCTGAAATCAGAAACATCTAATAAAGTCTGTGAATCTGTTGTCCAGCCTACCGGATGCGCAATCTTTTTCATAAAGTTAGTAAAGATTGATTCATGCAGAGAGCCATCATATTTTAAGTGTAAAGGCGGTTCTTCCGTAAGCTTTAAATCATTAAGAATATATCCACGTTCAAGAAAGATACTGAACTCATAGATATAGTTAATCGCTTCCTTATTGCCGGAACTCTGCTGAAAATATCTGAAACCACCTAGATATTCTGAGGTGATAACCTTATGCAAGCTGTCAAATATCGGGGAATCGTAAGATCTGACTTTGATTGCAGTCTTTACATCTTTATCAATTGCGGTTTCTTCAATGAGTTTATATAACACATTTAAATAGAACTGAACAAGACCTTTTTTGATGTTTTCTTTAGATAATCTTACAATTTTTGTGTCTTTTTGAACAACACGATTATTATTGTCATCTATGTAGAAGTAATCAGTACTATCAATATCAAAAAGTCTTGAAATCTTGGTAGCAACTTGGGCATCCTTTCTTAACTGCGAGATGAATGCTTTCATGCAGTACTTAACTACCGGTATGTTTTTGATATTGTCAGGTGTTATTGACTCAAATATGTTTTGAAGATCCATCTTGAACCCCGTTTTTAAGTATTTTTTATTTATATTTATATAATATATATAATAATATTAATAATTTTTAATAAAATCATAGTAAAATCCGTTGAAAAACGTGTTTTTAGAGTGATTTTGGGGTGAAAAAGGGGATTTTAGACTGTTTTATCCATGAAAATCGGCTTAAAACAGCTTTCCGGCATTGAAAATAGGGTATTTTTATGATTTTTTATATATTTATTATATATATAATATATAAAAATAAAAAATTTTAATGATTTTATGGTGTTTTTGATGGTAAAAATGGGATTTTAGACTGTTTTCTCCATGAAAATCGGCTAAAAACAGCTTTCCGGCATTGAAAATATGGTATTTTTAATGATTTTTTATATTCCTCACAAAACCCCACACCTTTAGGTGTGGGGATTAAGGCAATAAAAATTAAAATTACTTGATATATAAATTTGTTTTAAAAAAGTGATATACTTCAACGTTTTAAATATTATCTACTATTCATTAACAATGAAATTAAGGTTAACTAAGTTCCTAAAATTGGTTTTAATTTAGGGACAGTTCCTAATCCCTATTACCCTTTTCAGTAAAAGTTAAAACATCTGAAGTATTTCCGGATCCTTGTTGTCCATAAAAACCCCATCCACAACCATATAACTTATTATTATTGTTTATATACCAAGTTGTATATTGAGAACAACTAACTTCTTTAACATTTGATGCTCTTTTAGTAAAAGTTAAAACATAATATGAAGTATTTCCGGATCCTTGTTGTCCATAAGAACCCAATCCACAACCATAAAGATTATTATTATTGTCTATATACCAAGTTGTATTTTCTGAACAAAAAACTTCTTTAACATTAGATGCTCTTTTAGTAAATGTTAAAACACTTGAAGTACCACCAGATCCTTGTTGTCCAGAAAAACCAGATCCACAACCATATAAATTATTATTGTTATCTATATACCAAGTTGTATCTTCAGAGCAAACAACTTCTTTAACATTAGATGCTCTTTTAGTAAATGTTAAAACATTTTCTGTGTCTCCAGATCCTTGTTGCCCACCATAAGAACCCTTTCCACAACCATATAAATTATTATTGTTATCTATATACCAAGTTGTATCTTCAGAGCAAACAACTTCTTTAACATTAGATGCTCTTTTAGTAAATGTTAAAACATTTTCTGTGTCTCCAGATCCTTGTTGCCCATAAGAACCCTTTCCACAACCATATAAATTATTATTGTTATCTATATACCAAGTTGTATCTTCAGAGCAAACAACTTCTTTAACATTAGATGCTCTTTTAGTAAAAGTTGAAACATTTGAAGTACCACCAGATCCTTGTTGTCCATACTCATTACTTCCACAACCATATAAATTATTATTATTGTCTATATACCAAATTGTATCTTCAGTGCAAGCAACGACTTTAACATTAGATGCTCTTTTAGTAAATGTTGGTTCTAAAAAAGTAGTTCCACAACCATATAAATCACCCGAATCAGTTATATACCAAGTTTTATAATTAGAACAACTAACTTCTTTAACATTAGATGCTCTTTTAGTAAATGTTAAAACATTTTCTCTGGTTAAAACATTTTCTCTTCCAGATCCTTGTTGACTAAAAGTATCTTCTCCACAACCGTATAAATCACCGGAATCAGTTATATACCAAGTTGTATATGTAGAGCAGCATACTTTAACTACTTTTTTGCCTATAATTCTGCTAATAGCCATTCTAAGATTATCAATTTTAAACGTTCCTAAAGTATATTCATAACCGTCAAATGATATAACCTCACCTGCATCACCGTTAAATAACGGAACATACAATGTAGTACCATCTTTTGTCATACAAAATGACGGGGTAGTTATTTTTTCAGATAATGTTAACGCAGAAATACCATTGTATTTAAATGATACCATATTCAATCCTTTTAAACGAACAATTATTCAATTGTACATTTATATCCATTTATATATAAATTTTTACAAATTACTTTATCATTAAAAGTTTTATCACCATTTATAGTTTCATTATTATTTTTATGAACTATATTAGCATCAATAGCAAAACCAGAATCATTGGTCAATTGTGATGTTTTTGACGGAATGGAAATATCGGCATTAGTAATAAAACCACTGTCATTGGTCAATTGTGATGTTTTTGTAGGAATATTGGCATTAGTAATAAAACCAGAATCATTGGTCAATTGCGATGTTTTTGTCGGAATGTTGGCATTAGTAATAAAACCACTGTCATTGGTCAATTGTGATGTTTTTGTAGGAATAGCTGCATTAGTAATAAAACCGGAATCATTTTCCAATTGTGATGTTTTTGTCGGAATGGAAATATCAGCATTAGTAATAAAACCACTGTCATTGGTCAATTGTGATGTTTTTGTCGGAATACCGGCATTAGTAATAAAACCGGTATCATTTATAAGTTCAGAAACTTTTAAAGGTACTGTTAAATTAATGGTAACATTCTCGTCCTGTGTAGGAGTAAATGTTCCTTGAACTGCATTGTTTTTCTTTATAGTCAGAGTTCCTTCGCCTACATTTGAGTTTGGCAGTTCCTCAAGGGTGACAAAATGTTTATCATTTGTTAGTTCAGATGTTTTTGTAGGCACTTTAAAATTAACAGTAACATCTGTCGGCTGATTGGCTTTAAATGTTCCTATTGTTGCACCGTTTCTCTGCAAATTCAAAGTTCCGTTATTTACATCTGTCAGGGAATCTTCAGTAACAAAACCAAGATCGTTTGTTAAATCAGATGTTTTTGTCGGTATATTATCTATATTTAAACTTTGAACAATACCGATTAACCGATCCAGCAATTCCCAGTTATGAGTAATATCATCATACCAGTGCATATTGCCTCGATCGATCTTTTTAGTTCCGTTTGTTAAATCAGTAGTCATTTTTCATAATCCCCCGAAAACCCCACACTTTACGGTGGGTGTTATAAATATGTATTAATACTATTTATATTTTAAAATAAAAATGTTTTAAAAACAGCTTTCTGGCATTGAAAATATGGTATTTTTAATGATTTTTTATATATTTATTATATATATAATATATAAAAATAAAAAATTTTAACGATTTTAGAGTGTTTTTAGAGTTAAAAATGGGTTTTAGACTGTTTTCTCCATGTAAATCGGTTAAAAACAGCTTTCCGGCATTGAAAATAGGGTATTTTAATGATTTTTATATATTTTATATATTTATTATATATATAATATATAAAAATAAAAAATTTTAATGATTTTAGATTGTTTCTGAGGTAATTCACTAGCTGTAAAGGCTCTATGAACTGTGCAAACAGTATTTTGTTATATGTATTTTTTAGAGATAAAAAACTAGACCCGCAGTTCAAATTGAATTGTAGGTTTGAAAGTGGACAAATTATGACATATTAGAATATCAAAGCATCTATGACATCTGTGATATCCATGTTGTTTCCGTGAAACCAATACTCAGTTAAAATTCCTTTATTGTTTTTAATAAATTTTTCAAAATACAAAATGTCTTTGGTTTTCAATTTAATCTTATTTGAATCACGATCAACTTCTTTCCCATCAACAATAATTCTGCAATCTGGAATAGTCATTGTAAATGTATTTTCTGACTGCATATTTTCCGCATAGTTATTCTGAATTTTAATCCTTGGACCATGTTTAGAACCATTCCTTGCAGACATGAAAATATTTGTAGGCAGCTTTTTAAATTTTCTTCTTGAAAGATTCGACATCTCATAGAGAAAATCTTCGTCAATATAATCTTGTTCCGTTCTCATTTCAATCACCAGTCTTCGAGTTCAGATGTTACGTTCTTGCATGAAAAGCTATCAATTTTATTATGTACACAGTCTTTCATAACAAATTCATACATAAAATAATCTTCACGTATTGCATCACCGACCTTTTCCGGTTCAAGATTATTCTTGAAACAGAAGTCAGAGATTATTTCAATAATCGGTTCATCCTTGTTCTGACATTTAACCTTGTAAATGTATTCAAGTAATTCTGAGAGTATTTTAGCATACTCCCTTTCGATTTTAGCACCTTTTTCATCCGTAAAAACGGTTTCATCCGATTCTTCAGTATCGGTAAGATGAAAATTATCAAATTCTTTGTTCATTTTTTTAATTAATTTCACCCAGCAGATTCTTTTTAAATCTTTCCTGCAACTTAGTTGCCTGAACTAAAGTTATGCTGTTCCCGATCATACTGTCATCTTCTTGAGTATAATCATCAGAGCCAAAGAAAAATTTATAGCAACTGTTTATACGTTTAGCAAGAATTGTTGAAAGGTTTCTCAATAAGTAGCTGTATGATACTCGCCACATACCGATGTTTTTAATTGCCTTGTTGGATTCCTTAACAACTTCCGTAACCTTTTTTGTAGTTTTTCTATTTTCATCACGGATTCGGTTTTTAATCAAATCGATAAAAAATGCTTTAAGTTTTTTATGTTTATCCTTTAATATAATTCTTGAAGAATATCTTTTATAAGCATATTTAATGTAATCCAGTACATTCCTTACACCTACATCAAGAACATTGATCATTTTTTTAGTAATTTCATATATGTAATCTGTAGGGGTCTTTTTAGATGGAATATTATCAAAATCTAAATCATCACGTTCTGATTCTTCTTCATTTTCAGAATCACCGTAATCATCAATTTCATAACCGATAGCATTCAGATATGATTTTACAATATCATCAATCATTATTAATTCTTTATGCTCTTTTGCAAGATGTTTCATCAGAGCAGTTAAATGGATATTTTCATTTTTTACTTTCAATGATTCTTTTTTCAAATCCTGCATTAAAGATTTGTATTCTTCACTGTCTTTAAATTTAATATTCATAAAAACTCCTTTCAAAATTTAGTTCATTGTACAAGGTTTTTTAATACAAAAATGTGATGCAGATCAAAATTCCTACATATTTATATAAATTTTATAACTTTTTTGCAGAAAATCAAGTACTTTTTGTATAAAAAATAATCAACCTGTCCATCGGCAGAACTCGAATGATGCTCAAAGTGTTAATAAACTATTTAGGATTCGCAATAGTTTATTGATAGTTTGAGGGGGCTTTATGGGTCTGTACAGATTCAGAACCGTGTTCTAAAGGTTTACAACTGTTTAAAAAGTAATCAAATATGCTCAAACATGCAATAAACTTTTGCCCTTTGGCAATAGTTTATTGATACTTTGAGGGGGTTTTATGGGTCTGTATCAGTTTAGAACCGTGTTCTAAAGGTTTACAAGTGGTTAAAAAGTAATCAAATATGCTCAAACATGCAATAAACTTTTGCCCTTTGGCAATAGTTTATTAACACTTTGAGCATGTTTTATGGGTTTGTAACAGTTTAGAACCGTGTTCTAGGCTCATACAAGTGGTTAAAAAGTAATCAAAAGTCCCCAAACATGCAATAAACTTTTGCCCTTTGGCAATAGTTTATTGATACTTTGAGGGTGTTTTATGGGTCTGTAACAGTCAAGAACCGTGTTCTAAAGGTTTACGAGTGGTTAAAAAGTAATCAAAAGTCCCCAAACATGCAATAAACTTTTGCCCTTTGGCAATAGTTTATGCACACTTTGAGGGTGTTTTATGGATTCTGTACGGATTCAGAGCCTTGCTCTAAGGTTTACAAGTGGTTAAAAAGTAATCAAAAGTCCCCAAACATGCAATAAACTTTTGCCCTTTGGCAATAGTTTATTGATACTTTGAGGGTGTTTTATGGGTCTGTAACAGTCAAGAACCGTGTTCTAAAGGTTTACGAGTGGTTAAAAAGTAATCAAAAGTCCCCAAACATGCAATAAACTTTTGCCCTTTGGCAATAGTTTATGCACACTTTGAGGGTGTTTTATGGATTCTGTACGGATTCAGAGCCTTGCTCTAAGGTTTACAAGTGGTTAAAAAGTAATCAAAAGTCCCCAAACATGCAATAAACTTTTGCCCTTTGGCAATAGTTTATTAACACTTTGAGCATGTTTTATGGGTTTGTAACAGTTTAGAACAGTGTTCTAGGCTCATACAAGTGGTTAAAAAGTAATCAAATATGCTCAAACATGCAATAAACTTTTGCCCTTTGGCAATAGTTTATTGCAACTTTGAGCATTTTTTATGACTCTGTACCCATCAAGAACCCAGTTCTAGTACCTTACAACCGGTTAAAAACAGTCAAAACACCCCCAAACATGCAATAAACTTTCCGAAAACTGAAATAGTTTATTAACACTTTGAGTCACATTTCATTAAAAAGTACTACTTCAAGTCTGGAAAGAGCCATTAGAAGTAATCAATTCATGCTGCAAAAGTGCAGTATTTAGGGGGGATTATGGGAATTTTTGATGTAGGAATGATGTTTTTTATATTTTTTATTAATATGTTATATATATATAATATATATAAAAATAAAAAAAAATGCATTTTCATTTGAAAATGCATGAAAAATTGATTATTTGTATCCGAGAAAGGTTTTCAATTCAGAAACATTGAAAGGTATTTCAAAATCTGTTTCGGATATGACTTTTTCAATAGTATCTTTGATGTATTTTTTGAACTCATAATCTGTGAGATCATCATCTGGATAGAAACCGTTTGAAATCACTTTATCAAGGTGTCGAATAAATTTTGCGTGTTTCGGATCTTTCTTAATCCAAGCTTTGATAATAGCTTTATTTGCCGGTTTTCTTCCGTTCAGTTTGCTTTTGTATCCATAAGATGCATATGCTTTCTGTGCAGTTTTGAATCCATATCCTTGAGCATCATCAAGAAGTTCCCCTGTATTTGCATCAATAATGACATATCTCTTTTCATGGTTTTTATCAATTTCAACGGCTTTAATGTTTTTAGTTTCCGGCATTTGAAACCCCCTTGCGTTTCAATGATAATGGTTTTCTGTATCTATGCTTTTTGACATGCTTGCGATATGGTTTCTTAGGCTTTTTAGGTCTTGCTTTTGATTCTACAATACTTTCACACAATAACTTATCTTTGGTTGATGCAGTCCACTTCACATGATCTTTATCAATCCTTTTAACATCTAATGTGACATCTTCTGTCACTATATGCACATCATGTGTTAATTGTATAGTAAAAGGTCGATAATTGACTATTTTAGCAGCTTTGTCACGCAATAAATGCCTTACCTTGCCACGCCGAATAATCGGCATAAGTGGTTTGCCGTCTTTGCTCAGTACATATACAAAATATCCCATCAAAATCACCTTAGAAGTGTCTAATCTTCAAAATTATTTGTATAATGATTCAAGTATACCTTTTCGTTCTAAAAACGATCTGAATGATTCAATTATAGTGACACCATATTTTTTTGGTTCTTTCAACGCTTTGAAAATATACTTATCCATTGCAGAGTCATATCTGTATATAATAAATTCACTGCCATTATAGCATACAGAATGCGTAAGATGCTTAGTTTGCAAGTGGTTGTCAAAAAACGTTCTATGAAAAATGCTGGTGAAAACACAATGTTTTTCCATATCTTCCATATCTTTTATTTTCACATTTTTTCTTATAACTTTACCGTCTATTGGATTGTAGCTTAACGGTACATATGTATATGTTTTAATATCATCATAGATGATGTTTTTTAGAAAATCGTATACGTAATTTTGTTCATTGGTGTTAAGAATGTCAAATTTTGATTTTTTGTCTTTTAAATTGTTTTTAATGTAGTTAGAAACTTGTTCTTCTAATTTTTCTGACACAATTAGAACATGCGGATTGCTTGTATTATTAGCTGTACGCAAAACTTTAATACCATGTTGTTTTAAAAATCCAACATTAAAACGTGCAAGAGCAAATGTATTCGGTATCTTTTTAGATAAATTCTTAACATCATTCTCATAATACACCTGTGAAAAACTACTTGGAATATTAGAATCTTCTAAGTCTGATACTATCTTGCTTAATCTACTACCAATTTCCGCAGTTAAATTATCTACGTTTACAATTCTGCCGATGTTTGCAGATATACCATCAAATGCTTGTAATTTTATATTATCCTCTAAAAATTTTTTAAATTTATTGTGTTTGAAACTTATGTATGATAGGTCTACATGTTCCCCATCAACGACTATATTTAATTTTTTATCAAAATTAGTTCCAATGGGGATTGTTAAATTCCTATACACAAACTCGGTATCTTCTACTGGTATTAGTTGAGATGTATTATCCTCATTTAATTGGTTATTTAAAATATCATGCACTAAGCATATAAAATATTCATCAAATATTGTATACATTGTTTATAGTTCTCCATTATTTTTTGTTATATTATTATAGTAATTTATAAAATCATCAGTATTGTAAAAATCTTTTGATTTTTCTTCTTTTGTAAATCTATTGGTAACTACACATGAAATACCTATATAATCACATATTTCATCTATTAAATCATACACAATCATTATGTGAAAATACGTAAATAAAATCCTTTCATCATCCGAAACGTCACTTTTTTCTGATAATATAAGATGATATTCCCCAGAGATAGCTTCATCCCATGAATAAACCCCTGTATGACGTAACGATGAATAACCTATACATTTCCAATGTCTTATATCTATATTATTTATAATATCAAGAAAGCATTTAATTACTGTAGGGTTGATCTTCCATTCTAAGCCATCGTTTCTCAAGTTCGGTTCTTTATTAGGGATTTCAATGTTTCTGCAGATCAAAGTCTTAATATATCGTGTAGCTTGTTTCTGAGATTCCTCATAATCCCAGTTCGGATCTATAAATAAAAATTCCGGGTATACAGTACGTTTTGAAAAATCAGTCGCTAATTCAAACATTCTTACATTCCTTTCTATATTCGATATTATTTCAATTCAATTAAAACATACTATATATGCAACACATTGTCAAGCATATTTAATTAAAAATGTGATATGTATCACATCTATACAGAGATATAAGATTTTTCATGCATTAAATATCCCCGTTATTTTTTGTTATATTATTATAGTAATTTATAAAATCAGCAGTATTGTAAAAATCTTTTGATTGCCTTTCTTTTGTAATCTGATTTGTGACTACAAATGAAATATATATATGTATACATGATGGATTCATAGTATCCGTATTAATTATAATATCCAAATCGCTAAATAAAATTCTTTCATTATCTAAAAAGTCACTTTTTTCTGATAATATAAGGTTGTATTCACCATAAATAGCTTCTTCCCATGTGAAAACACCAACATTGCGTAACGATGAATAGCCTATACATTTCCAATACCTTACATCTATATTATTTATAATATCAAGAAAGCATTTAATAATTGTAGGATTGATCTTCCACTCTAATCCATCGTATCCCAAGTTCGGTTCTTTATTAGGGATTTCGATGTTTCTGCAGATCAAAGTCTTAATGTATCGAGTAGCTTGTTTTTGAGATTCCTCATAATCCCAGTTAGGATCTATAAATAAAAGCGGTGGATATACAGTACGTTTTGAAAAATCAGTTGCTAATTCAAACATTTTCACATTCCTTATATTCGATATTATTTCAATTTAAACATACTATACACGCAACGTATTGTCAAGTATAAAACCCGTGATATACTTATCACATTATTTATTCTTAGCTGGGGTTAAGCTGATACGTTCACTCAGTTTAGTGTACTGTGCAAGTTCAGATTCATTTAACATGCCTACATTGATAGCACTTTTAACCTTTGATGCATCTACCTTTAATACGAGGGTTGATGGGGCTTTTTCTTTAAGGTATGCGATTGCTGCATCATAATCCTTATAGATTGCCTTTTTCATGGTAATGGTGTTTTCTGCAGTTTCAATCTTTTTAACGTTCAGAGAATCCATCTGTTCAACAATCACTGATTTCAGAGTTTTCATCTGATCTTCAATTTCCTTTGCTTTAGCAGCAAGGTCGCAATAAGTGTCAACGATAGCATTCAGTTCAGTAGCGTTTAAATTTTCCATTTTTCTAGTCCTCTCTTTCAATTCATTCTATGTTATATATAATACTAAATTATTTTTAAAAAGTCAATAGCAATCAATTAAAAATGTGATATATATCAAAATCTATGCAGCGATATAAGATTTCCAGATTTCAACAGTTTTGCCGATTTTGTAGGTCAAATATACATTGCCTTTTCTTGCAACGAAACCGGTGTACATTGAGCAACCTCTTTCGTACAAAGGAATTTCGTAGATAATGCCATCCTCATGGCAATATTCCATACCCTTTAATTCACAGTACTGTTTAGCAAGTTCAATGAATTTGTTTTCTTCTTCATGCATAGATGTAAGACCGAGATTTTTTCTCATTTTGGCAATGAGTTTAACCAGTTCTTTCTCAGTTTTGTTCGCATTAGGATATGTATTGCAGATTTCCTTAATATTCAGCATTTTAACAAAATCATACTTGCTCATATTTGTAGCCATGTACATAGGCTCAATGATATTATCATATGTATCGGCAGTAATATCATTTTCTGTAACGTTTGCAATATTTAAAAATTCTGAATACATCATAATCGTTAATCTCTCTCTCTCAATTTATTCTATGCTATATATAATACTAAATTATTTTTAAAAAGTCAATAGCAATCAATTAAAAATGTGATATATATCACAATATATCACATTTTTAAAATAATTATAGTTTCTTTAAACGTTTAACTGTATTATTGATTTTAATATGAATATGAGATGCTAACTCATCATTTTCATCAACGTACCGTGCGAATAAATCCCTTGAATTCTTATGTACATGGATTGAATTATCGGTTTCTACTGCATGTAACGGGATGATATAAGTCTTGTTCATATATCTATAGAACATAACATCTGTATAGTCTTTGAAGTCAATATTGATTTCGGTTTCAGCAATGTAACCGTCATCATCTTCAACCTGTAGATAGTAAATATCAGACTTCTTAACATTCCGTAAAGTGATAGATTGCTGGTCTTCTCCGTATTCTTCCATGAATACACGGGTTGTTCCATCATCAGCAACTTTGTACCAGCGGTACTTTTCAATTGTACCGTCAAGGTCTGTGGCTAAAGCTTCAATAACAATGCTTTCCCCTTCTTCAATATCCCCCGGAATTGTATCAATTGCAACAGTAGGTCTGTCACCAAGACCCTCTAATTCAATCGAGGTTCTCTTGGTCTGACCGGATTCACATGTTACAATGAGTTCATAAATACCGTTCTTTCTAAGTGAAATTTCCTGATCTGTAGAGCCGGTACTCCATTCATAGGTAAATTCCGGTTCACTGTTTGCGAGTGTTACAAATCCTTCAGTACTTCTTCCAAGTGAATCTGTTGCCTTACATGATATGATTGTAGGCAGTTTAAAATTAAGCAGATTGATATTAATATTCTGCTCGTATTCACCGGTATTCCATTCATAACCTACAATTTCATACTCAATAGGTTTGAAATCATCAACAACAATAGAATCCGTAACCTTTTTATTTCCAACTGTTGCAGTACATGAGTAAACATTATATTCATCATCAAATGCCGGAACTATAATGCTTTGAGTAACTTCATCAGTATTCCACTTATATGAAATTTCATCATAAGTAATCTCTTTAGTACTTAATACTACTGCACTATCCGTTACTTTGTTGTTGTATTCATCGGTAGCAGTACACCAGCAAATCATCTCATTTTCAATATTATCTGTATTGATAATGATTGATTCAGTTGTTAAACCGTTAAACCATACATAAGATTTAATACTGTTTGTAATTTCCTTGAATGCATCAACGGTTATAGAATCTGTTACAGTTTTATTGAATTTATCCGTTGCAGTACAATAGAACTGTTCAAATTCAAGAACATTATCTAAATCAACAATTATTGACTGACTTGTATCACCGGTATTCCATCGGTAAGCTGTAATCTCATTCTCAATAGGTTTGAAGTTATTAACTACAATAGTTTCTGTTACTTTCTTATCAAAGCTGTCAGTAGCAGTACAATAATAAATATCGTAATCCTCTATATTGCTTAAATCAACAATTATAGATTGACTTGTATCACCGGTATCCCATCTGTATGCAGTAATCTCATTCTCAATAGGTTTGAAATTATTAACTACAATACTGTCTGTTACTTTCTTATCAAAGCTGTCTGCAGCAGTACAATAGTAAACATCAAAGTTATCAATATCATTTAAATCAACAACAATAGACTGGGTTGTATCGCCGGTATTCCACTTATAACTTGATATTTCATTAAACTTGTTATTGAAATTATCTATCTGAATACTGTCTGTTACTTTCTTATCAAATTTATCGGTAGCAGTACAATAGAATATTTCAAGATTTTCAATATCATTCAAATCAACAACAATTGACTGGGTTGTTTCACCGGTATTCCACTTATAGCTTAAAATCTCATTAGTATAAGTACTGAAATTATCTATCTGAATGCTATCAGTTGTATTACGTTGATATGCATCTGTAATCGTACACCAGAATGTTTCGGTATCTTGTATTTCATCCACATTAACACGGATTGAACGTGTTGTTTCACCGGTATTCCATTTGTAGGTAACAGCATTGTCATAATTCATTGAAAGAGGTTTTAATACTACATATGGATATGATGTTACATTCTCATATTTGTCTGTAACATAACATGTGTATATTCTATAATCCTCAATTGTCTGTAAATCTACATCAAGAACATTTCCTTTAGGTCTGTTATCCCATTGATATGAAACAATGCCGTTAGGGAACAGTTCAAGGAAATTAGTTAATATAATGCTGTCGGTAGTTTGTGCATTATACGAATCTGTTACAGTACAATAGAACGGTTTGTATTGTTCTTCAAAGTCAGTAACTTTGATAGTTTCGGTAGTTTCATTAGTATTCCATAAATAACCTTTAACTTTGTTTTTAGCATATTTTTTAAAGTTTTCTACTGTGAAATAAGCAACACTTGAATTACCAAACAAGTCGAATACTGCACATGTATGGATTGAACATTCATCGGTGGTATCAACAATATAAGATTCATTTGTATATGAACCATCCCAGATGATTCTTGATACATCGTTATACGGTTCAACAAAGTGATCTACAACAATAGAATCAGTGGTAACATTACCAAGACTGTCTGTTATCTTACAGGTATAAACATTATACTCATTCTCATTTACATCAATATCAATTGATTTTGTTGTTTCCCCGGTATTCCATAAGATTGAAACAATTCTATAATCAATATGTTCATCCTCACTGATTTGAACACCTTCAACAAATTCACCATCATTTTCATGGTATTCAATAATTTTAGGTTCACTTGTTGACGACTCACTTGGTTCATCTGACGGTTCATCACTAACCGGATCTGTAACAGGTTCTTCAGATGGATTCTCTGATGGATTTTCTTCCGATGATTCTTCACTAGCTGTTTCATCATTATTAACCAGCATTGCTTTAATATTGTTTATAGCACATGAACCATAATACAGTTTACCGTAAATATCTTGAACAACATATCTTAAGGAAATGATTTCCGCATCTGATTTAAATGTTATAGTTTTATTAACCTCACCGGTTGTTAACCAGCAATACTTAACAATGTTATTAGTGTATTCTTTGAAGTTTTCAACAAGTATCCTTGCATTTGTTACTTGGGATAAAGAATCTGTTATTGTGCATGAAAAAACTTTATATTCTTCATCGAAATAGTCTACTACTCTAGTAGGCATTGTACTTCCATCATCCCATACAAAGGTATACCGTGATGTTTCGTTATTGGCTTGTAAAGTCGGATCTATATTTATAAGAGGATTTAAAATGATATATTCATCATTCTTGTATAACTGTATTTTAACCTCTGGTTTTTTAATGAACAAGTCATATTGCCGTTGGATTGAAATATCCTTATAAATCAAATATGACTTGTATTTATGATGTATATTATATAATACAAGTCCATCATCATAACATAATGAGTTATAATTCTCAGCACTTTTCTTATTGCCGGAAATGTTTTCAACAACTAAATCATTGTTAATCTTTATAGTATGCCTGAAAAAGCCGGAATCCTCATCGAAATGTGAATCGATTTCAAAGTCAATCCAACCCTCTGGAATATCGATGCTTTTAACTAACGTATTTGTTGTTATATCAGCAGATTCATTATCATAGAATTCAAGCTTATTATTGTTTATTTCAATAAGAACCCATGAAACATGATTATAATCACCGATTATAGCAATATATTGATTTTCTATAGCATCTCTTAATGTAAAGTTACATTTAAAGAATAACTTCTTATCATTGGTTGTACTGCTGGATTTAACAGTGTTTAATGCTATTTGTATATAATCAAGATTCTTTGTTGTACAAACAGTAGTATTGTCAACTAAATCAAGAACGTTTGCTTTTTTATAATTATATAAAGTACTGTTAAAAATATTTTCAGTTATATCGGAATTATCATATACATTAGTTAATAATTTATGATTTCCGTAAGAAAAATCATCAATTGTAAACAGTTTCAGGACTTCACCAAATTTTGTAATATACATATATTATTCTCCTGTCAGTGTGTATCCTGCTGTCAAAGTAATAGTGCCGTTAGTAACATCGCTTTGACCGATTACCGGTTCAAATTCAACATCTGTTACTACATTTTTCATTCTTGAAACAGTGATATCTGAATAATCAAAATTAAAATACTCACCTTTTATTCTCAGTCTGAAACCGTTTTTATAGCTTGGACTCCATTTTACCGTGTTTATGATATAACCGTTTACTGCAAGCTGTGCAACGTTTGTATACATGGTAATCGTAACATCGAACCAGTCTGTTTTCATACTGTCTGTTAAAGGATATATTAAAGAACCATTATTATTACATAATGCCGGAATTAAAACATGCCGTAAAGCTGTTATATATTTAATTCCAAATGCACCGGAATTTGGGGTTTGTTCATCTACCATGAAAAAGTAATCGCATACACCTATATCATGGTAATCATTTGTTTTAGAGGTTATCTTCATTTTGAAATTAACTGTAATCGGTAATCCATCCGTTGCAGTCATTTCAAAAAACGGAAATGTATCGGTATTATCAATACCGTGGATATATATTCTGTTTTGATAATTAATAAGATTTGTACTGCTTTCAGTTTTAGTCAGATTAGCATACAGATTAACTTCCGGTTCTTCTGTTAAATTTGTATACTGTGTTATTCTGCTTTTAGAAACATCTGTATTACTGAAAAATTTTCCGCTTTCGACCCATTTAAACATTTTCTGTTTCCTGAATTATTATTATATATATAATATTTATATTTTTTAATATTTTTCAGTGTATATTCTGAGTTGCAATAAGAGGAAAAAGATGTTTTTTAGAAAATTTTTAGATGAAATGTATGTGAGGGAATACAACCGTGAATATTTTGTATTACCAGTGAATATTAACAAAAAATCAATGCTTGAAGATCCTGAATTGTCTATGTTTGTAAGAAACAACTATGCAAAAGAAGTTGTTGATTGCTTATTGGAATTTTTGCATCAGCATTACAAAGATGGTAGATCAAATTTTATTATTCAACTTAATAGAGGTGTGAATGCAGCCACATTTAAAAAACTTGGATATGAAGATGATGTTAAAAACCGCATACAGTTATTTGCATATAAGATGTTAAAAAATTTAAAGCCGGAACATTTTTGTGAAGACCGTTGCATAGATGAAACAGATGCGTTTGTTTTTAAAATTCCAGCACGTTCACTTCTTTTAGAGCCAAATCCCGTTATAAAGGCATCGACTTATGTTTATCTAAAATTCTCATTCATATACGATGTGGACATATTTGATAAGAACCGTAAATATATTTCAGTAGGAAAAAATAATTATGGTGATTTAGTTATTGTTCCAAGCAAATTGAAATTGAATCAGATTTCAATGCATACTTCAAAAAAAGGCAATACAAAATTTGACAGATATATAGAGCAACTATCAAGACACTAAATATTTTGACAAATCAATATGAGTTAGATAATTTAAATTATTAATCTCTTTTGGTATATTGTGGATATCATCATAATGCAGATCTTGCAATCGATTGAGTATATCAGTAAAATAATCTTCATTATTTGTGTCAAATTCTGTCTTATCTTGTAATCCATTGCATGATACTCCTAGATATCTAAGCATTATGGATAATACATTAACATAGCTTTTAATGTCTGAAGTGTATTCAGACATTAACTGTTTGAATTCTTCTGAATCATCGGCATCGATTGTGGATTCAAATAAGTTGCAAAGTGCATAATACGAATATGCAGATATTTCAGCTTTGGTCATTTTTCTAAGAAACTCTGTATTCATAACTCAATTCTCATTCTAATTCTATGCTTATTATTATATATAATAAAACTCAAAAATACAATAAAATGTATTAAATATTTTGAATTATATCACAAAATATTTAATACATAATATGACAGATTTTTTACATTTTAAAGAGAAGATGCAATTTTCCAGTAATCGCTGTCGGGATTTGTTGCGTATGCATTCATTGCACTGAAAAAGGTTCTTAACGATATTCGTTTATTCCTTTTAGTCAGTTCATTGATAACAGTTTCAATATCTTTTGAATCAAACATGTCAGATGCAATAATTCTTATTCTATCAATCATACCGGCATTAGAAAGATTGATACTTACCTTATAAGATCTGTCTATGATTGCCGGATTGATATCTTCAAGGCTGTCATTGGATATGAATATAATCTTGCCGTTAAAATAGAATCTTTCCGGCAGAGCCATGGCAACCGTTTCACCGTTTTTAAAGGATTCATAACCTACAATACCGCCTTTGCTGATAAATGTATCAAGCTTTCTGCAGTATTCTATAACCTCATTTTCATCATTCGGATTTATGAATTTGTGTGTATTCCTAGTTCTATAATAGATTATATTAGAATGCACTGGATCGTCTTTAACAAGTTTCTTAAACGGCAATACGGTTTTGGTTTCTTTCCTTGCCTGAATCCCACCATAGAATTCTTTTTCTTCATCTTTGGTAAGTTTTGAAAATTGCAAAGTTGATTTGAGCATGTCTTGAACCGCTTTGTTCTTTCCATGGGTTAAAAATGCCGATGCTTCATCAAATACAATTATCTTGTTTCTGTTTTTGTATAAGATTTCATAAAGCTGGCTGTCAGATATTCTGCTTAATACTGCATATTCCCATTTATTTCCGATTGAACCTAAAGTATCTTCAAGAAACTTGGTTACGGTTTTTGTTTTTCCGCTACCCGGATCTCCTACAACAATCAATGACCGCTGCATAGGTGATCTGAGTAATAAATCTATACCTACATTCAACCTTTTAAAAACTTCCTCAGATGAATCACATGCTTGAACTTCATCTTGAAACTTTTCGTACTCGATTTTATATGAGTTGTTTTCTGTTTTCCCTTTTGATGCTTTCTTTATTGCTTTTAAGCTGTCTAAAAAATCATCCCATGCATCTTCAAGATCGTTAGATCTCAATACTTCAAGCCATGCGTTTTTATTTCCAGTTATGTATGATTTATCAATGCCGTGTTCATCTGCAAACGTTCTGCGCTTGTTTAATGTCACATTATCATAGTATTGTTTAATACCGTCTATAACAGGGACTTTACTCTCATTTAAACGTAATACATTATTATGTAAAAAAGATTTAACAATATATCCCCAGACACTTAATACGTTTGCATTTTTATTAAGTTCAATCGTATAGCTAGGCTTTTCAAAATTGTTTAAATCCTTTAAGTTCCATAAGTCAATGGAATCGGCATTGATATAATCTTTATTGATTATAATCTTAGAACCTTTATTGAAATTGAATCTTACTGTATAGCCGGTATCAGTAAACATTCTGCATCCAATTCCTTTTTCACCAGTTGTTTTAAGATATTTTTCAATTCCTAAAACATGCATTATACTAGAAAACGGCTTGCCAAGTTTCACTCCAAGTCTGCTAAATGCTGATTCAATATCCATAATTTACCCTAAATATGACATTTAATTGCACTTTCTATAAAATGTTAATGTATCTTTTATCATTTTATCAATATTGTGACTAAATTCTACACCAAATGTAGAATTAAACAGATTGCATGTAATTGTATTATGAAGAAGTTCTGTATTTTCATATTTGAATAATACACATTCGATTCCGGTCTGTTTGCGGAATTCATTTGCAATCATATGAGATGATGCAACATATGCACCTAGATTGAATATACCGCTTGAATTGCTGTTTATACATGCATCTATTGCCTTGCATAAATCCTCAATATGGATATAGGTTCTAAGTATATTAGGGTTCAAAACCGTTGCATTAGTACCCTTGATTGAGCATTTTGCAATATTCGATATAAGATGATGTTCTGAGCATAAAGATTTAGTTATAGACTTATCTATAATTGCACCGGCAACACTTCCGGCACGTAAAATCTGATATGTTACATGATTATCATTACAGAAGTCTTTGATAATGTTTTCACAGCTTAGTTTTGACTTCGCATAAGTACTTAACGGATTCGGCATTGAGTTTTCCTCAAAGTTTATCCCATCACCGTAAATTTGAGATGTACTTATAAAGATAATATGTTTTATATGATTCTGCTCTATGTTTTTAATAATGTTTAAAGTACTGTTAACATTATTATTATAATAGTTAAATGCAGATATATGTTCAGCACTTCTTGGGTTTAAATCCGCAAGATGAATAACCACATCTACATTTGAAAATGCTTTTGATAAATCATCGGTGGTTAAATCAACATTAAAAGCCTTGTTAATGCTGCTGTCATAATCAATTCTTGAATAGTCAAGTACATTGTATTCATAGTTTGAATACAATGCTCTGAATGATTTGCCGATTAAACCCTGACTTCCAGTTATTAAAATTTTCATAATTTTTTTTACCGTTTCTATTTATTTATACTTTTTAGCAAACAAATCATAGAAAATTAATATGAGAAAATATATGGCAAAGAAAAACCATATCATGTCAATAGATGCAGTAATACCAACAAGTATTCCATATTTCAAATAGAAAAACTGAAATGTTTCTAGTGCAGCGTATGCAACCAAAAACAGAAAAATGGAAAACAGAAGTTTTTTCATGCTTTAAAACCTTATTTTGAACCTGTCAAAATTATTAACATGTTCGACCGAATAGATCAGCCGAATCTTTATGACGGATATAATACATAATATCATCATGTCTGAAGTCGATTTCAACACGTTCAAGAACATAATCAAAAAACTTCTCATCCATCGCATGTTTCAAATCTGAAAATGACTCGTATTGAATGATGTAATCACCTATCAACGGCATGGTTTCGTTTATAATCTTAAAATTATGTATTGAATGCATGGTTTCAGCATCAATGCTGAAAGCTGTGAAATTTTTAATCATTTTCGTATATTTTTCTTAGTTTCCCTAGCCGCAACCCATGTGCCGTACGACACATGGGGGCAATAATCCTTTTTAAGATGTTGTTTTCTTTTTGCGGCTTTCAAGTTTGGTTACTCTTTCAGTCAATCGTTCAACTTCACGTCTTAAAAATGCACATTCAACAATCAATGCTTCGGTATAACGTAAGCTGTAATGCTCATCATTCTCATATACTTCATGACAGTATAAACCGTAATTGTCGATGTCTACATCATTATTTTGACATGCTTCAGCAATTTGTTGTACTACATAACCGGTATGCAGACGTGCTTTGTCACCTTTTTCATTAACGGAATCATTGTACTTGAACTGCACCGGTGCAACATCTTTCCAAGCATCAAGAAGTTTATCATCTATATTAGAGATTTGTTGCTTGTATCTCTGGTCTGAGGTTATTTGTACGGCTGAACCGTTCCAAGTCCATGAACCATTTGGATAAAGGTACATGTCTTTTTCATTTGTGCCATTTGTAAGATGGAAAAATACATTACCAGCCCCATTGTAGTAATCTTTACCAGTAAGTAACATTGATGAACCACTGTCATATCCAGATCCACCATTCAATCTTAAAAAGCTATCATCAACTGTTCTTCCGAGTGAGTTACCAGTTATCACACCACCACCAGATCTAGGAACAAAATCATAATTTACAGTTCCAGTGCCATTATCATTATATCCGGCTGTATTTGCTATGTTGTCAATTTCAGCATTTGAAATAGCCATAGAGTTTAAAAATTCTTCCGATTTGAAATATTTTTTAAGATTTATGAAAAAGTTTTTTAACCGGTTACGATTTAAATACGACATTTTAAAATCCTTTTCTAAAATTATTATACATGTATTTATATTTTATATAAATATAAATAAAAAATATTTATAAAAGAGATTAAAAAGGGTATGAATAAACACATAGAATCTATTGTAAAACTAAAAAATATAGATTATTCCAAAATCACTTTTGAAAATATTGATAATGAAGTTTTTGAAAAACGCAACGGCAGTTGCTATAACGGAATAGTCAAAAAATTTGCGCCTAGATGGATGGGTTGGAAATACATAGATTATCTGCGTTCTAATAATATCTATGTAAAAAATCTTGACGCAAATAATGAAGAAGATCTAATACATTTAGATGCATTAGATCTTATGTCATCAAATTATTATACAATACAGATTTTAAGTCAGATTTTTAATTGAGAAAATCCCCAAGCTGCGATGATAAATCAGTTTCATAACTTTTTAATGCGGTACTGTTATTTTTAAGGGGACAGATATCTTTACCCTTGCAGAAAAAACACCATGAACCGCTTTTATATTCGCCTTTGCCCTTAAAGGCAAGTTCAGCAAATACTTTTAATTTATTATCCGCCCAGTGTATTAAATCATTTTTACTCATACTGAATTTTGAAATGTTATTACGTCTAGGCTGGAATATAGTCATGTTAACATTCTGTATATCATAATTGTTAAACATTTCGAGCGCACCTAAAGCATAACACATCATCTGCGGATTGTATGCAGCATCAACAAGTACCCCTAAACCGTGTTTATAATCTATAATGTTTAATGTATCGGGTGTAGCTATAATGCAGTCTGCAGTTCCAAAACCCTCAGGAACCCATTTGGAAAAATCTACTTTCTTTTCAGTGTAGATAACAGCATTTTCTAAAGATTTATAAGTATTGATTACAAATTCGGAATACTTTTTTGCACATTCTTCCATTTCCTCATTATAGAATTTAAAATACATTCTAGGGTCTGTGCATGGTTCTTTAAATGCTGTTTTAATCTTGAATTCCCCTAAAGCATGGGCTTCACTTCCCTCTTCGGTATATGATGATTTCATTTCGGGGATTTTTTCACAAAGTCTTGCTGACGGTGGACATGGTATCCATCTGTGTGCAGTTGATGCAGATAAAAAAGCATGAATATCGGGCATAAGATTTCCTTATCAAAAAGGGTATTACAAATTGTAATACCCCAAAAAAGCGAGAAAAAATAAACTTAAAGAAACGCATCCATACGTTTAATCAATAATTCATCTTCTGACGGTTTCTGACCTAAACCGTAAGGAACACTTGCAATATCTGCAGTTGTTGTACCGCCGCTTGAATCGGCACTAACAGCACATTCCCCTTCTTCACTTATTACTTCAGATTGAACTTCAACCGGTTCAACAATCGGGGTTTCAACATCTTTAGTTTCAACATCCAAGTCTGGATCTATCACATCTAAATCTGAATTAACCATGTCATTAAACTCGGTTTCGGTATCGAGATTATAAAGTTTCTTCTGTTTTAAAAATTGCTTAAATGTAATCATTTCAAAAAAATCCTTTTTTAAATATATATATTATTTATATAATAATTCTATTATTGTAGTTGGTGCAATACCGTTGAATGATAAATCTATGCAGTTTTCCTCATATTTATCAACAATATTTGCACCGGCACTTCTAAGAACATCGGCAAGTTTAAGTCTTGTTCTTGACTGCATTCTTAGACTGTTTAAAATCATTGTTTTATGTTCAGCATTATTGCTGCAAGTTCTACCGTTTCCAGAAGCTAGATTATAAAAGATAAAGTCTTTCTTAGGTTCTTCACAATCTAAAATACCTATATTCTGCGATTGTGAAGTCAATTCCATATTAAGACATGTTAATACACTCTGTTTATCCATAATATAATTACGGTCAAATACATCTTTCGGTGTTGAATCAAGAATTAACTTGTACTTAACATGTAGTTCTTCATTATCATGATTGTTAAAATAATCATAATGATAGTTAAAATAGTTCAGATTGAATGAAAAACATTCTGAGGTATCACCTATATAGAAACATTCAGTTGCCCCAGAACCTATCGGGGCATTGGTCATATCGCCGGTAAACAGTATTTCCCTGCTGTCTGAACGGCATCTTGCATCCCATCCATAGTCAGAACTTTGCGAAAACATATGCAAATCCAAGTCTATACGGTTTTCTTCATCGTTGGTTTTAGTGTTTTCCCACCATACACCGATGGTTGCAGTTTTTCCCAAGTGTGCAATCGTACCGCATGGAATACCGCTGATAAAATCCTTTTCACTGGTTGGAAAAGCATAATCAATAGTATCAGGAATATATACAGTTTTACCATGTACATGCTCTTTTACTGATTCTATAATGCTGTTATATACAGTATCCATAACCTGTCTTGCATTGAATGCAAATACCGCCGGTCTTCTTCTCATAAGCTTTTTAAAATACATCTTACCGTTTCTAATTCTATAGGTAATAGAATTAGGATAATCTTTGCGATAGGCTAAAGCATTCCATAAAGATACTTTCTTTGCTAAAGAAACCTTTTCAAGTTCCTTTTCAACCTCGGATATATCTACCCCAAGTTCGGATGTTATACGGTCTAAAATACCGGCTTTAAACGGCTTTTTATACTTATCAGCAAGCTTTCTAACCTTATTGATAATCTTTGCATTATCATGGTTTTTAAGGCATAACCAGATTTTCTTATGCTGATAGAAGATTTCCGCAAGCGGTTTCAATCCATAAGTTTCTGTATAAATTTTAAACAGCTTATTGATTTTTACTAATTCACCCTTGCAAGTTAAACCTTTTTTGCACAGCACTAATTTAGATAAAGTGTCTTTATCTTTAATAAAAAGACTTTTATTAGTTATTATATAACATAATAAACGTAAAAACTCAAAAGCATTTGATGGTACTTTGTCAAGTTCATAACAAAGTCTGATTCTTAATTCCTTATTAGGAATTTTGTTTACATCTACATCAATTTTATAATGTTTTATTAAGATCATTAAATCATGCAAAACATTTTCTGAATAAGCGATGTTCTTATCAGTTAATGCTTTTACACGTTCGATAATTTCATCATCTGTAATGGTTCTGATTACAGTAATTTTAACCTTATCAGAAGTTTCGGGTATATTAAGAACTTCATTAGGAATATATACCTCACAGATTTCACTAGTCTTGAAACCTAAAGATTCTACTCCATACGTAGTAAGATAATGTAACATCTGCTGGAAAACAAGTTCTTCATCAGATGCATTTTTAACTTTTGCCAGTGATTTATGTAAACACTGATTCATCTGTTTTGATGTAATTCCGTATGATGTAATTTCATCAATCAGATTATATTTATAGATTAATTCAAAATCGACATCCGGCGATATGAAAAGACCGTATGTGATTGCACTCTTGTTTAAATCTTGTTGATTCTGTTGCGGTGTTTTTGCCTTTGGCAAAGCTTTGAAAAGTCTAAATATTGATAATACTACATCTGAGTTCATAATTCACCTTATTCAAAAATAAAAAAAACGCAAATCAGATAATCTGAATGCGCTCTTAGGGTAGGCGAGAAGTAATAAAATTCCCAAAATTTAAAAAAGGAACTCCTTTATGCCAAACCTCAGAAAAGCTAAGAGTAAAATGCTATATGGTTGCCTGATAAAAGGAACTCTTTTATGCCTATCTGATGTTTCTTATAATACTACATCCAATTTATAAAAAATGTGATGTAGATCACAGAATTGTTATTTTCTTAAATCAAAATCAGTACATTCAAAATCACTGAACGCTCTTGTTGTTCGACTCATTGCAACAGCAAAAACACCGGCATCTGCAGTAATGTACTTTAATACAACCTCAATTGTATTTTTCGGGTCATAATCCGGCTCATTCCATCTTGAACGGTCTTCCTCAGTTGTAACAATATTTCCGTCCGGGTATGCATGACTGTAGAATTTGCGGTCTGTCACCGGAACAAGAATGATTTCCTTGCGATACTTCTTTTCCAATTCTTCAATCAACTTGAAAATTGCCCTATCAAACAAACGGGTTTCTCTTATATTGATGGTATCAAGAACCGGAAGTTCTTCCTCATCTTCAAGCCATTCACAAACATTAAATTTCATTTTTTCTCCTTAATTTGAAATCCATAAATTGTATATATCATCATACGGAATATGAAATTTTTCAGACATCATCGCAAAAATTCTTTCACGAATGATGGAATCAATTTCATCACCAACGATTTCATAAAAATCTTCACCTTTCTGCATAGCATTCCACACACTTTTGAATGTCACCCTTGGATTAATTTCAAGCCCAAGTTCATCATCAGGAAACTTTTTAATATATGCATCACGAACATTATCATTTTTGCTTTCTGTGATAGGCTTGCGTGAAGTCCAAGAATCTTCTAAGTTATCTAGGTCAACGCAAAGATTTGTAATTTCGTATTTTGCCTTTGCAATCAAATCATCATCCTGATTAGGAATTGCACTTCCGGCAAGATTGCGAACAATCTTGACTGCAGATTCTAAAGCATTTACGGCTGTTTTTAACGCTTTTCTTGCATCGTATGCATTGCAAGAATCTTTCATTTTTGCAACACTCTTGAAAACACCGTTTGCTAAATCTTTTAAATCATCGAGCATATCACGGATATCAAGTACATTATGCACAGATCTAGGTGTATTAATATAGAGATAACCTTTTCTCATCTGATAAGAATCCGAGATTAAAACTTTTGCATCTTTGAGCAATTTTAAAGCATTTCTCTTTAAATTCTCAAACTCTTTTAAAATCATTGAACAATCTGACATTTTTTACTTCCTTTCCTCATTTCAAATTAGTTATATTATATTTATAATAATTTGAAATGTAAAGTTCCTTACTTAAATTATGTGAAATATATCACAAATTTATTTCCTTAAAGATTTTCTTCTATTGCGAATAACTAAAGCATCTGCATAGCTTGATGGGGTTGCTTTATTGTATTCGGAAATGCTTTCAAATACAAACGGTTTCATCTTGACTCTAGTCATGTAATCGTTAATACGATTAGGATGGAAACGACCTAGATTGCTTATTTTGTTTCCGTTTTGGTCTACAAGACTCACATATCCATCTGAATCTTTATACACAAAGCATTCCTGCTCATACTTCTGGCACAGATAACATGAAAGATTAAATAAATCTTCTTCTGATTCTGAGGATGATATGATGATCGAACTATCATCGATGTGTGAAATTTTTCTACCCTCATATTCCTCAGGATAATGACCTTCAGCTTTTCGATATCCGAAACCATACTTCCTTAGAATTTTTCTAAGTTCAGCATTATTTATATTGTTTTGTTGATCGGACTTACTGTTTCTTGACGCTGTGATGATTACCATAATTCGGTCATCATCTTTCACAGATGCAAATATCTTGCTAAGTGGATTACCCTCGTTTAAGTTTGACCGATGAATCATTTTTTAATCTTCTTCCCAAATAATTATAATTATGTTATATCACAAAATTATTTTTACAAATCATCATGCTTTTTAGTGATCATTCTTGCATCATGGGATGCATTATTAGCTTGCTGTGATTCAAATTCAACAAATTCAATGGTTTCCTGAATATCATGAATATCGGTGGAATCCTTAATCTCGCTGGTTGCATTTGAAATTGAAGATAAAGCCATGCTCATATCATCGTATGCTTTATTCAGCATTTCAAGCAGCATTACTGCATCATCAACTGAAATCACATGTTCACATACATCATAATGAATACTGTATATTTCAGATTTTGTTGTGGCTATGAAAACTTTGCACCATTCTTCCGCACGTTTACGAGCAAATAAAAATCTTGCAATTGCACGTTCATCAATCAGAGGATTTTCAAGCAACATAGATTTTGTCTTTCTTGCAGTAAATCTAAGTCTTTTTGGCAAAACCCTTAACAATGCAGATAAATTCTTAAAATTCAAATCCACAATTCATTCCTCATTTCAAATTGATTATATTATATTCATAACAATTTGAAATGTAAAGTTTATTACTTAAATTTTGTGAACTATATCACATTTTTTGTTCAGAACAAACTTTAAGCAATGCATTATATTTAACAGCTAATTCGTCTGCTTCTCTTGCGAGATCCAGACTTCTTTCAACCTTTCGTAAAAGTTCGGATTCTGTGTAACATTTAAGATTGGACTTATTTGAGGTTTTTGCGGACACTCCTGAACTGCCTGTATTTTTGTTTGACACGCACTTAGGCACAGTGACAGTATCCCGAAGATTGCTAACTGTAATAAGTTCTTTAGTGTGTTCATCTTTCATATCCTCAATCTGTTTAAGATAATCTGAAACTATTTGATCTTGCTTTGATTGCATTATACGTTCTTGCTCAATAATCTTGCGTGAATTTTCAATCTGAGCCTGATTAAGTTTTTCAGTGTATTCACGTTCGGTTGCTTTGCAGCCTTTAAGATATCCAAGACCGAATACCAGCATACATGCAATCATAAAAGCGGTAAATTTATAAAGTACATCTTGCATTTGATCACCTTAAGAACTACAAAACTTCTAAGACTTTAAGTTCCATTTTTGAAAAATCGACATGAACTTTTTGAACATATTTATTATCATAGAAATTTTCATTTTCATGATGTATTGTGCCGATTTCGGCAATAATATTTCCATTTTCATCTAGTTCACTTAATGTTATGTTTATTGTTTTAATTTTATTTTTATTATTATTATAATTGCCAAGCAATATTTCAAAGTTCAATTTTGATAGTTCTAATTTATCATTAAACGATATTATAAATGAGTTATTTGAAACGTCCGCCATATAACTCCATAACTCGAGATATTTTCCAGTTATGAATAAATCATTTGGTTTACTATCATTATTATTAGCATCTGGTCGTTCAATAACTAAATTAGCACTTATAATATCTTCATTAACATTAAATCTTGCAATTCCATGTTTAGGATCTGTGTCAGTACCATTTTTATATTCAAGATTATCAAAAACCATGTTTGCCATAGATGGATAAAAACTATGTTGATCAAATACTGTAGTTTCATCAAGTTTAGGTGCATTTAAACGTATTTGATATAATGCTCTAGTATCATTTGTTTCTTCATGTCTTTGAATCAAATGCTTACTTACAGTACCGATCCCCTCATAATTAAAGGTTATATATCGCCCTCTAAGATTTATATTGTTTTGTATAACATTTAATTCCATAACATATAAATCATCTATTTTAATGTTTTTATAATAATGAAATACTTCTGATATGTTTTCATTCTTATTATGATTCTCAGATGGGAATGTATATAATCTAAGTACTATTTCATTATTAGTATCATTATCTGTGTATTTGAGTTCACATGCAGTATTGTCATTTGCTATGCACTCGGAAAAGGTACAGCCATCAATTGATATATCATTATTGAAAACCTTGAAACCCTGCTGTAAATCACTGAAAACCACTCTAAATATGGTTTCCTTTTCAATTACGGAATTGCTGTCAAGTTCCGGGCTTTCAATAGTCAGTTTCATACCGTCTTGAATAATCTTTACTCTAGGTTTTCTAAACTTTTCATATAAAGTAACACGGTAAAATGAAAGATTAGAGATTTCAAAACTGATAAAATCATCCAAATGTACTAATATAGTATTACTTGAAGTAGATATAATGTTTTCAGATTTAAAACTTAAAATCTGTTTATTATTGATGATTAAAGTGGTTGTACCGTCAATCCATAACAGTTCAACATTACATAACTCATTGTTCATCAACTCTTCCGGGAACGGATAATAAGCATCATTATCTGCATCGGAAATGGTAAAACAAGGTATTTTAGTTCCGTTTATTGGTCTGTATTTTATATACAATCCGGCAATAAAAGTTATAATACTGTCTGAATTGCTGTAACTACCTAAACGTAATTTAAACGTTATTCTTGACGGGTACTGTGTATCATATGTTCTATTGCTGTCAATACAATATGTTAATGCAGCATTGTTATCAGATGATACAAAGTTATTGAAATCAATATTAGTTCCGGTTAACTGTATTACCGAATCATTATCAAATAAATTTTCCTGAGTGGTAGATTCATTAAAATACCTACCTATACATTCCCATGTCAACATCAAAAAATCCTCATTTTTTATTATATTTATATAAATATTATAATATAATGAAATAATTTGTGTTTTTATTATATATATTATATAATAATAAAGATTTTTTATATTTTTAAAGGAATAAAGTATGAGTGATCATTTGAATGAAATGCTTGTTAAGGAAAATGGGGTTTATAATCCCCACAAAACCTCACACCTTTACGGGGTGGGGTAGTTCACAAAACTAATGTTAATTAAGCCACTAAAATTGGATTTAATTTAGGAACAGTTCCTTAGTACCATCAATTTCATAAATAAATGATTTGTTTTTAACGTTATAAGCGCCGTACTCAATATCATCTAGTTGATGAAATATATTTTTACTATAGAACCACTGTCATTGATAGATTTTATTAATGCTTGCAAATATGAATACTACTTCTGCTTGTTGAAGTTGATTCGTTGATTTTACTCATTTCTTTAAATTCATTACAAATATTTTCAATAATGTCGTATGCATCATCAATATGAACATCATCAATTGCTTTTGCTATTTTTGAAATGAATTTTTCAGCAGTGGCTTTATCAGGAAATATTTTTTTAAACTCTTTAATTGGTAATGCCCATAATACACCTTTTTCTTTAAGTGTATCATTTTTTGTAAGCATACTTAAAGTAAATCCTATACTTGGTATTAGTCCATCCAAGCATTTACCAAACATAATAATGTATAAATACCCACGACTATTTTCATACCAAAAACATTCAGCATTCTTATTATAGTAAATTGCATTTATATTAAAATCATTTTTATTAATAATTTGCGAAACAGTTTTTAAGGCTGCAGTATCATTGTATGGTGATTGATGTACTTCATTAATATTTTTTCTTGTTAAAAAATAACTTTTTAATTTCATTTTAGTTCCTTTTTAAGTTTTAAATATATATTATAATATTATTTATATTTTTAATATGTTCTGTTGCAGAAAAGTGTTGATGATGTGGACTACCTCCCACCGTAAATGTGTGGTTTTTGTGGGGGGGGATTATAAAAATCGATTTTACCTTTCTGAAAAGTTTCCTCTGCAATATCATCATATAATATCTGTGAGTGCAATCAAAAAAAAAAAGTCTGCAAAGACTGCAGACTTTTAATACATGTGAGGATAATACTATGAACTACTTTTATCTGAATACGTTTTTTCATTCTTTGCATTGTACTTTGGATTCATTGCAGTTCTGCATGAACAATCCGGCGGGCAATCGCAATCTGGAAATCCTTTAAATGTAGGAAGTAACGGTTTATCTATTTTTACCAGTGGATGACTTAATAAATTTTTAGGTACTGCAATCCCTAAATCTGCAAGTTTACTTAAAACACTCAAATCAAGCATTGAGGGTGCTGACGGCATTTCAGGCAAATCCGGCAGTTTAGGCATGTTTGATTCACATTTACAACTCATCGAAAAACCCCGTATCTATAAGGTATTGAAGTTCTTCATCTACATATTCTTCTAAATCAAAGTCACCGAAACTGCGATAAAAATAGTTATAATTTATCTCGCTTTCTTCTTTACGTGTTCTGAGTTCATCTAAAACAGCATCGCTGTTTTCACCGTATAAATCATAGATCTCTTTCATCATCATCCTCACAAATGCAGTCACATGCTGCACAGCAGCATTCCGTCACCGGAACTTTTTCCCCATTGAGTTCACAATCTTTAATAATCAGATCTGGGTCTTCTTCTTCCTCAGATTCTTCTGATTCTGATTCTGTTTCATCATTTATAGTAATGATCTTAAAATCTTTTTTCCATTCATCCGGCAAGCCGGAACGTTTGAACTCAAACCAGTCATAATCAACACTTATAGTCATGGTATTCGTAAATGTATCATCGGTGGTACTTAACTGAACATCTGACATAGTTTGAATCTTGCAACCGTAAAACATTACTGTAAATAAATAGTTGCCTTTGCTGTTATGCACATCACAGTAGAATGTAAACTCTCGGTTTGCAAATGAACCACTCTTTTGATCTACCGATTTTTCCATCCAGTCTTTGAAAGCCTGATAAACTAGAAAATCTTCATCAATCATCACCGTTAAATCAAGTTCACTATGAGTTACCGAATCACCAGTCAAGATATGTTTCATGCCTTGAGAAAATGATTCTATAGAATTTATTGTCAATGACGGCAGATTAAATTCCTGTATATAGAACTCATATTTAAAAACTTCAGATGTACCGGCTATGAAGTTACTTCTTTGTGCATAATTTAAACGGTTCATCTAGCAACTCTTATTACAATTGTTAAATGCTTTTACACATCCGTCTAAATACCCACGGTTATAATCATCAATACAAGACTGTTTCTTATAGGTTATTTCCAAGTCTTGAATGAAGTTAAAGGTAGGTATTACCCCACGTTCATAATACATATTATGAATATTGTTATACCCTATAGCAAAACCGCTGTCATAGGTTGTATTAGTGTTATTATATACTACTGACATTTTTTATCCTCTAAATCTTTGATTTCATCTAACTTCTGATGGATCATCTCATTTGTTTCAATCTTGTTCATAAAATCCACTGAAGTTGGATTCTGATTGAATTTATCAGTAAGTATTTGGTAAAAAGAATTACGAAACGAATTGTAATCCTTTGTTACATTTTTAATATCTTCAACTTCCATTTTTGATTCCTTTTTTTAAATTTATTATACTTATATTTATATAAAAATTTTTAATTGTAAACACTTCAATTTTAAGATTGCTGAACACATCACAGTTTTTCTTTAAGTTCCCTGTGTCTGAGAATGTATTCTACTGCATTCTCATAAGATGTATTTGAATACTGCATACGCTCTCGAATTGCAGCTTGGTTGATTTTGTACTTGTTTATTATCTCGTATTTAACTCTATATTTTTCCCCACGGATTACTAACGGCTCAGAAGTAAGGTTATCTTTCACCCAGTTATCAAGGGCTTGTTTTTCGATATAGTATTCAACAACTTTCTCAAAAGTTGAATTATTACGTTTCATCATATGGTGAATATCAACAACCCTTAAATTATAATAGTTTGCAGCATCCTTTTTACTTTTAAATTCTTTGCCTCGGATGGTTACATGAATACCGTCTTTTTCTTTTCTGATAGTTTTAGAACGGCTTTCTAAAATCATCTCAATAGCGGTTTCACATGAAACATTTTTATGTTTCACATAGTAATAAAATGTCTGTGGCGGTATGTTCAAAATTTTTAATGCATCAGCTTTTGTGTATTCTTTTCCGTTAATTGTAATCATCTCTTTCACCGGTGGATTCAACCGATTTGCTAAAACCATTTCAATTGCAGTTTCACAGGAAACACCCTTATGCTTCATGATCCAATATACTCTTTGCTTTCTGATATCAAGAATTTTGAATGCTTTAGTCGGTGTATATTCTTTTCCATTTATTTCAATCATACGCAACTCCTATTTTTTGAGTATATTACTACATTTTTAACTAAATGTCAAGTACTTTTTTAATCATTAAAATTGTTTAAAAAGTAATCAAATTGATTAAAAAATAACCATATATTTTAAAAAATGTGATATACATCAAATTTTTTACGAGTTTTTAAGCAAAAAATATAAATAGGTATATATGTGATATAAATCACAGTTTTGAAATAATGGAGAATAATATTATGTTTACATTTACATTGTTACGTAAAAATGCCGTACGCTCAGTACCACCATGCACAAAGAAGTATCATTTTTATTATGAAAGATGATTGTGATTTTGAGTTTTTAAAAATGCGGCATAAAAAAGCCATTCAAGTATTTGAATGGCTTTTTAGTCTATATACGGAAAGTCTGTTGAATATATCTGATACATTCACCATCGGTCAATTTAGCCTGCACAGTGAATGATGTGTTTTTAGTACCGAATACGTATACTGAATTGATATCATCATCATCAACCGAGATTTCAACCTTATCCGATGATGTGATAATCTGGAAATCAATTTTAGGTGTTCTTGAACATCTGTAATCAATACTTATTTGTAAGTTATTATCATCTATTATAGTTTTAGTTAATGAATTAATCTTTAAATCTGATAAAGTAGCAGTAAAATAATCACTTTCATTGGTTTCACCGGTTCGGACTTCCCCATCTTCTGCATTACCATCAGATTCAAATTCATATCCCGGCTGTACTAGATCATTTTCAACAATCATCTTATCAACTTCGTTAACATCCGGGGTATGCAGATTGATGTTGTATTTAAGAACCTGTGAATATTCCTGAATAGGTTCATGTAAGAATCCGGCAAGGGTTAAATCAAATGTTACCCTTGAAAGATTAATTGAAAGTTCTTCAAATTCTTCAATTTCAAAACTTGCAGAGTTTAGCTGTATCACAGCACGGTATGCTTCATCAAGATTCTTTCGATCATAAACATCAATACTGACATTAGGATTGAATTTAGGGCATACTTCTTCAAGAATTTGTGCTGTTTCACTCATTCCACGACATAAAATAACTACACTGTATTCAAAAAGGTATGCAACGGATTGATAAGCATATTCCTGTGTTTCCCCGTTACGGAATCTTGAAACTTTATTAAGCTTTGAAGTCTGTCTGTCAGGGTCTTTGCTTAATGAATTAAGAACAAGATATGCCCTAGGCAGTACATTCATGTTGCCAGATATGATTTGCTGCTCAGTCATATTCATTAACGTACTCTTTTCAACGTTTTTATAGTGAATAGGAATGTTAACAGTAATCAAATCCCCATTTGAATTCTTATACTGAATACACAAATCATTAAAAAAGTTTAACAGTGCTAATGTGTATGCTCTTATAGTATTATGATTATAAGCCATTTATGAATACCTTTTTTTATTATTTTTTATATATTTATATATATAATATATTAATAAAAAATAATTTTTAAACGAAAAAAAGAGCGAATTTCGTTAAATTCGCCCTTTTGAGTTGTTGCAAATTGTGCAACAACTTGAAAATTTTAAGATGTTTAGATTGTGATGGGATGGGTTCAACTATGTATACCGAATCGAACCCGAAAAAGGCAATCAACCGGTCCGCTATCATAACGAGGAAGCGTATGATTGCTCTATTTTATGGCGGTGCGAGTAAGAATCGAACTTACGGAACGTTATTCACGTTCACAGTTTAGCAAACTGTTGCTTTAACCACTCAGCCATCACACCTTAAATGGCAGGAACTAAAGGATTCGAACCCTTACAAAATGATTTGGAATCATTTGTGCTACCGTTACACCAAGTTCCTTAAAATGGCGGGAACGGCAAGGATCGAACTTGCGACACACAGATTAACAGTCTGTCGTTCTACCGTCTGAACTACGCTCCCGTATTATTTACAATAATACAACGTATGAAATCTTATGTCAAGCATTTAAAATGTGATGCAGATCACAGATTTTAAATGTTTTCAATATTCACACATAATTTTAAATCGTTGATGTTTAAGATTCCACTCTCACATACTTCATTTTTGCTAGATTTTTTGTTTGATTTAGGTGCTATACTGCATTTATTCAAATTTATGAGTTCTTTCACGCAATCTATGAACGTTTGCTTATCTTCATCTGTGTCTAATTTTGTCGTTATCTCATAGATTTTTGATTTTGAGCCATAACGTTCATCTTCAACAAGCAAATTTGAGATGATATATAATGTATCTTTTTTAAGATATTTTCTTTTCAGTTCATTGTTAAAATAATCATAAAACTTTTTCTGCAGTTCGCCGGATAATGCCGCCCAGCTTGTAGTTTTAGATATTTTAATTTTTAAAAATCTGCCGATTCTTGCTACTATTCGTTTGTAGGTCAAGGGGATATCGTAAGGATCATCCCAAAACCCAATATCCCAAATCTGATACAAGGAAAATAAAAAATCATCTCTGCCGATTTCGGCAAAAGTCTTTGTTTCAGTCAGCCATGTGATCAAATTATCATACTCTTTCATTTTTCAAAATTCCCATTCAAAATATTTTAGAAACACTCTGGGAATTTCCGGGATTAAACCGGATTCTTCCATCAAAGATGATATGTTACCAATAACACCAAATTCTCAGAGCGTTTTTAAAATATCATGTATGATTTGTATATGAAATATCGCCAAAATAAACAGTACTTGCGCTCGGTATCGATGTTTCAACATAACCATATAACATTCTAACCATAATATCATGAAATTCATGAAACATTTTAATAATCCTTAAAATACAGTTCTAAATCATCATGAATTTCAGGCACGTCTTGAATCATATCCCAGTCAATAGGTTCATCGGTTTTTGTATATCTGAATTCAACACTATCAATATCGGAAATCAAATAGCCATCTGACCATACCATGTAGATACTTTTAATCTCTGAGGGTTTAGCATATTGAAAATCATCCTCAGAAACCGTTATTTCCTCAAAATCTTTTGTGAGAATATAGAATGCGACATTGCTCACATCACAGTTATGCTTGAAGTTGTAATTGAAATCAGAAAGATTACCCAGCAAATATCTTTTTGAAGCGAATTCAACTTTAATTCCATTTGAAAGCTTAAAACTTTTTGGCAATCTTCTTCTTGATTCTTTTATATTTTTAAACATCATATTTACCATTTTTCATCTTAAAATCTTTATAATCGCCATTTTCATAGTGTTCACGAACATCTTGGTTTTCGTACATTTTTTTAAGGAATGATATAGTTTTAGCAGAATCCGGTTCTGTTTCAAAAAATTTATCTAAATCATATTCTGAAACATAAAATTCCGTTTCTTTATGTCCTTTTACTACCCAATGAGGTATTCGTGCGATTGTTATGATTGCTGAGTATGTCTGTTGAATCAAATTTTCAATTTTATCTCTTTGCAAAGGACCGCCATGATCTTCTTCATATCGGTCATAGATAACATAACTAGAATCATATAGGTCATATAAAGTATCTATGATTTTTGCTAATTTTATTGCAGCACTTAATTGTGATTTTTTCATTTTTTGCATTCACTCCAAGCGTAAATGGTAGGGGTAGAAGGATTTGCGCCTTCATGGAAAAATCCGCAAAATTTTAAATTTTGTGCGTATACTAATTTCGCCATACCCCCAAGAAAACGGTGATTGTCTGACCTTATTTAAAAGGGAAACTGCAATCCGGCAACGTTAATTGAACCCAAAAATTACACAGCAAGGGCTGACACAATTAAATTGCTAGTTTTTAAACGGGTGCCGATGGAAAGAGTCGAACTTTCAACCCATAAATGAACTCTCTATTGAGATAACTCGTATTATGGTGTTTTAACCTATAAACTACGCCGGCTATGGTGCTGGTGAAAGGAATCGAACCCTCAATCTATTGATTACAAATCAATTGCTTTACCATTGAGCCACGCCAGCAATTTTTATTATATTTATATTATATTTAAAAATTTTAAAAAATCAATGATTTATTTCACATTTTTTTCAAAAACCCTCAATAATCATCGCCCCTTGTAAAATGCCACATCAGCATTATGAATACACAAACACATGCAATGACAAATATCGCCATTATAATATCCAACGGCAAGGTTATTCCATGTTTGTACAAAATACATGATGCTGCAAATCCGATGGTACAAAGAATTGCGACAATAAATCTTAAAATATGGAAAAATCTTTCATCATTAAACTTAATAATTTTCATTTAATACAAATTCCTTTAAATCCACATGTTCAATCACAGCACGTTCTTCAAGAATTGAAAGATATGCTCGCATCGTATTATATTGTGCAGATAAAAGGCTTTTACTGCATTTAGGGGTAAAGTTTAAGCTATCCCAATTTTCCAACATATTACCTAATTTGACTGTTTTTGACAGCAATTCTCGGTATTCAATAACAAACCTCTGTTGCCAGTCTGGAAGTTCTTCAAAAGTCATAATGTTTCCTTATTTAATTGTTTACTATATAATCTGTTACTTCTGCCGGTTCTTGACTCCAAGGAACTTCCACAGCATTTGCCGGATCTGCATTTGCACAAAATGAACACAGTTTCCCCGGTGTTTTGCTAAATGTAAGCAACTCATCTGCAGAAGTCAAAGAACTAACTTCAATGTAAGGAACTGTCCCTAAATTAAATCCAATTTTGGGACTTATTTGAACTATGATATACACCATGTAGTTCAACCTAAAAGAACTCATCATGCTTACACATATTAAGTTGAAACCTTAACCTTATTCGGATTTCATTTTGTTTTAAGACTCTATAATAGTGAATTGCAATTTTAAAATTAGATTGCTTTTTACAGCATTCTAACTTGATTCAAAGGCAATACTTCCTACGCAAACCCTGAATCAAGCAATCTTCTTTTTATAGTGTCTTACGCCGTAAGAATGTATCTTAGCAAGCGATTTTTTATTTTTAAATCTATAGACTGTTTCATTATCATGACAGTCTTCAATGGAAACTCTATACCGTATATTGTTTTCATTGATGAATATACTTATTTGTCTATAGTTATCAAATGTATTTACTTCTTCAATCTCTTTATCTTTATTACCGCATTCTTCCAACGATTTAATAATAAAGTCTTTAACCTTATCTAAGGAATGAAGATATTCATTTGTATCTACCCAGTCTTTATCGAAATTACCATTTTGAAGTCCTTTTACTGCTCGATAACCAATTTCATACGCACTTCTACACATATCAGGAATATTATGTCTGCAGACAATATTTCCTATGATACTTGTATAAGCCGGATTAACACGTAAAATAGTAACACCGTTTTCAACGGAATGTTTAAATAATGATTGAAACACTAAATTCCTATTCCATTTAGAGTTTCTAAAACCTTTACAGTTAGAATCAAAATCCAAATCTTCTACTGCGATATATTTGCATTTATAAAATACTGATAAATCTGAAATGTGTTTAGCAATTTCCTGAATTTCATGTTTTCTCTTATTGGTAAGATATTTATTGCCTTCCGAGTTACTAGGTTGGTTTAATTCCTTTTGAACCTCAGTTATAGTACTCCACTCCATAACATATGCTTTTAGAATGTTTCGGATATGGCTATTTTGATCGACATCAAAAATTGTAATGCCGATATAATCAGGATTCAAATCCATTGACATAATTCTATTTGCTAACAGATTATGATTTTTAGGAACTGTAAGCAATTTTTGATTATAAGTTATACTAATATAATCATCGCCAATAGTATAAGTAATCGGGATCTGTTTAGCATCCTGTTTTTTCTTGAGTTGATTTAAGATACTGCATCTTTTATCAAATACTTTAAAAACAAAAATTACTTTACCTTTAACAACAAATTCAAGAGTGTGTTTATCTTTAATTCTAACACGTCTATTAACAAAATTTGCTTTTTGACCTTCTAAATATAAAGGCATCATTCTTAGTTTTTTAAATTCCTTTTTTGATAATGTGTGTTTAGATGTTTTAATTAGGTTTTTTCGTTCACCAAAAACGAGTTTATGACCTGCTGGTTCACCTTTATTATCAACATTATGACGTTTATAAATCTCATATGCTTTATTATAAGCACATAAAATCAAATACGAATCCATTAAATCAAGGTTCTTATAACCTTTGATATGTTCGTTAGCTTCATGGCATGTTAACTTCGGATTATCAACAAATAAGTTATAAAAAATATGAACAAGAGATGAAAATTGCTTTCTTAACTTCTCTAAAAGTTCTTTATCACCAAAAATTATCTTATACGCAAATTTAAGAGTAATCATAAAACTATATTTATGACTTTTCTTTTTGCGTCTTTTTTTTGGTTTGTTTTAAATTTTTTGTCTTAACTTTTACTTTTTTCATAGTTCAATAACTTAACTACATGTCATCATATTAAAAAGAAGTATATAACACCTTTATTTATATGTCAATAAAATTGTTTTTTAAAAATGTGATATGCTTCAAAGTTTTAATCATTTTCTATATTATACTTACTAATGAAACTAAGGTTAATTAAGCCACTAAAATTGGATTTAATTTAGGGACAGTTCCTAAGTGAAGAGAAACTAAAAACGTTTTAAATACATAAGCAATCGAAAAAAGGCTCTTTCGAGCCTTAGAGAGTTGCCTATGTATTTCCGTGTGGCGGAACTGAAGAGAAAGCTTAAATATAACTATTCATTTTCTTGAAGTAAACATTTTCACAAAACCACATTATGCCGTCAACTGCAAACATTTGAAATGGAAAAGCATCATTGATTGCCTTCCTAACTGCTTTTTTAATCCACTGGTTTTGCTCATCTTCTGATATATATTTTTCAGCAGTTATTGATGCTTTGTATATTGCTTTTAATGCTGTTAATTCGTAACATAACGTGCCGATGATGCCGGTAGATTCAAGATTTAAATCATCGAGATCTGATTCAAGGTTTTTAGTACTTTTAAGAATCGATTTTTCAACTTTTGAAATCTTTTTTTGAATGAATTCTAAAAATGCTTCGATGCCTTTTTCTTCATTCAAATAACGCTTTTTGTTTAACATTTTTTAACTCCAAATATATATAATAATATTATTATTTATATATAATTTTAAAAATCCAGCATTTTCAAGCAATCGAAAAAGGCTCTTTACGAGCCTTTGAGAGTTGCCTATGAATTTTCCGTGTGGCGGAACAGATGGGGTTCGAACCCACGACCTCTTGCGTGACAGGCAAGCGTTCTGAACCAACTGAACTACTGCTCCTGAAATGGTAGGCGGTAAGAGATTCGAACTCTTGACCAATAGATTAAAAATCTACTGCTCTGAACCAACTGAGCTAACCACCTAAATAAAGTTTTTACAGAACTTTTTAACTGTCACAAAATATCTATCAAGTCTTTTCTAGTCAAACTTTTAAAAAATTTTATGAAATTTGTAATCAAATTAGTATCAATATTGTTTTTACAGAACAATAAAACTGTTTGTTTCCAAATCGTTGTAGTTTTTACGGAAAACTACAAAACCGTTTTTACGATGTTTGAAATCATTGCAGTTTTTACAGAACTGCAAACTGTCTCTAAAATTTTATAATCCCCCCGAAACCCCACGCCGTAAATGTGTGGGGAGAAAAGTAAAAAATAAAATATAATTCAAAGTCCTAAGACTTAGTTATGCGTATTTAATTGCTGTTACCACAATTAAAATCCGACCTCATCTCGACAATGACATTAAGGCTTGTTAGATCTTATTGTAAGGCATTTATTACTTCAACCTTATCATTTCGATGCTAGAGCATTGATCTGATGCGTCAACCAAAGGTAGCATGACCCTAATATCGTAGTTTAGATTTCTCTAAACTTAGTCTGGTAAACTGTTATTTAATGAAAGCCACACCCCTTTAGGGGGTGGGGTAGTTTACAGTTTTTGTAGGAGGTGAGCATATAAAATCTCAGAGAGAACAGTTGCAGTTTTTACGGAACTGCAAAACCGTCTAAACAAAGGCTGACAGAATGGTGCGTATCATTTTTAGGCTTTATTTAGAATATTAAAGTCAGAAAGTAAGAATCAATCTTGCACCCGACTTTAAATCTTTTTTAAATTTTTAAAGAACTCATTATATTCACATAATACCACAAAATTATGCAATGTCAACAACTTTTTTAAAAAAAGTTAAGAATCACTATAACTGAACATATAATACAAACGATTGCAATTATAATAATTGATCGTGCAAATGCACGTTCAATCTGTAACTGTGCATGAACTTCATTAACAGCTTTCCAAGCAGCACGGATTTTAACCCACTCTTTTTCTTTTTGTTCAAGCATCTGTTTATTCAGATCTTCAATCTTTGTATCAAGTTTTTCAAGAAAATCTTTGTTATCCATATTCTCTCTCACATTTTTAAACAGTATACCCTTGACAGAATAAAAAGTCAAGACTCTCAGGAATGTATATTTTATTTATATTTTTTGTTAAAAATTGGCATGATTTTTTCAATATTATTAATAAAATATAAATACATATATAATATTTTTTAGTGAAATAAAAAAATGGACTATAACATTCTTGAATTATTGCTAAATTCAAACCCGGCATCAGCTACTGCATTACTTGCAGTTCTGATCTTGTTTTTTTATAATTTATTCAAGAAGTTTGATAAAAAAGCAATCAGGATGATTAACGATCATGATGATGCAGTTACCAAGAATGTTGATAAAATGAATAATATGATTTTACATGTTGACAGTATTGTTAATAACATATCTGAAAATGTAAAATCACTTAATTTTCAGATAAATTCCATACAGGAAAGGATTAAGAATATTGAAAACTCAGATATTGACGGTAAGCTTGAACTTCTGTATCTTAAAAAAGATATTGAAGCTATTAAAAGATATATGGATGTTCATTATCTGAGCAATATAACATTCAGGAATTCACGTAACAAAAAGGAATAATATATATGTTAAGAAGAAGAAGACCTTTAAGGGAAAATGATCAAATTTCAACCCTCAAAACAATCAAAAATGCTTTGAATGCTGATATTGATAGATCAAAGAATCTTGATAAGATTGTTAAAGTTATCAATACTTATTGTAAAGCATCAAAAGCATTACCAGCACTTAAACAAAATCATGATGGCGATTATATGTTTACAGTTGATTATGCTGAATATAATAATTATTATGATAATTTCAAGGATAACTTGAAAGCATTTATCAATGATTTGATTGATTCAGCGATTTCCGATTGCAGAAAAGGTGATGAGCAGACTGCAGATGATTTTATCTATTGGATATCATCAACCAGAATGTACGGTAAGTTTTAAGTTTTGAAAGCTGTCCCTTTTAAGGGACAGTTTTTTAAAATAAATAATCACCGTCATGTGAACGCAATTTAAAGAATACGTTTTTGCCGTTTTTAACGACCTTAACTACATCATTCTTTTTTAATGATTCCCAGAACACCATCTTTTTAAGTTCATCAAACCTCATTGACATACTGTATAGATATGATATTTTCATATATTTGTCATAGAGCATCCAAGTTATTCTATCATCATGTTCGAGGTTTTCTGAATAGTGTTCTAGATCCATTTAGTTAATCTCCGTGTTCATATGACTGTAATTCAAGTACTTCCTGATGGGTAGTAATTAAATCTTTTAAATCATTGATTATCTTATAAAGATACTGCGGTTTAGCAACTTTCAAGAACAATCTGTAAGAATTTAACTGATTATACTTGTACCCTAGGAATATTTTTAATCTTTGATAAGGTCCTAGCCGCCTTTGCCGTTTAAGTTCATCAGGATTGCTTAAACGGTTTTGATTGTATATTTCAGGCTCTATAGTAAAGGCATTGAATGCAGTACCTTGATTAAACAGTTTAATATTGTATTCTTCTAGGTCACTGTTTATATCATTGATGATTTTATCATTTGAGTATGGAATATCATCAAGAAGATTCCTATAGTTTAATAATAGTATTAAATCATAGTAATCTTCTGATTTATAATAAGAATATAAAACGCTTTCAATAGTTTGATCTACCCCGATTTTAACATATTCAAACCATGATTCATCTATGTTATCGAGGTAGTTATGCAAGGTATCAATATCAATACTTGAATACTGCTTGATACTGAATATCTTTTTAAGTGTTTCATATTCAAATGAATTGAATGTTAAATTTGCTGCTTTCATTACATGTTGTTCAGTTTAAATTTAATAATCATCGGATCATTCTGTGAATGTGCCGGATTCAATACAATTCCATATCTATTGAATAAGAAAATCTTCTGCTCTGCAGTTTCATAAGCAACGGCAGTTCTAATGCTTTCCTGATATGCACCAAAAATACCGCATGAACAAGCCGGATTCAATCTTGAACGTAATGCAACATATACATAATCATCGTTGATATCAGGATTGATATAGTAATCGGTTAAGATTTCCCTAGCAACTCTATAGGTACTGATAATAGGGGTATTATCAAGTTTATGCTGCTGATCGCTCACAATAGAGTTGATATAGTCCAGACCGGAAACAGCACCGCATGTGATGTACGGAACAATCGCAAATGCTTCAAAGGTTCTTTGATGTTTCATATTCATTTCAAATACATACTGCTGAATACGTTTTGAAAGTTCAAAATGAATAAGTTCCGAATTCTGCGGCTCTGTAAATGTCAATGGATTCTTTACAAGGGCATTTGAACTTAAAAAGTTTATAAAGGTCTGATTTTCTTCAGCATTTGCTTTATCTCTTAAAAAGTTTGCAATCAGCTTGATTCCATCAAGACCGTGTACGGAAAACATGTCCTGCAATGCTTCTAAAGTTACAGATACACTTTTAACCGGTGTTTCCTGTGCTGTTATACCACGTTTAACAATCTCAATTCCGGTATCATCGCTTTTCGGCTGAATGGTGAAAAAGAAGTTTGTATTACCAACCATGTTGGTGATATTCAAAGCATCTCTGGCTATTGACGGTATACCGCGTTCCATATAATAAGAAAGTAAAATCTCATTTAAGGAATTCTCGGTGTTTGCAATATCTGCGGTGGTAGTACCGCCCATCGGTGCATATTCTTCATGAATAAAACGATATGCTTTTTGAAGTAGTTCCATTGAATTACGGGAATTGTTCTTCATTAACAATTCTTTGTATTCTTTTTCTAATTCTGATGTATTAATCATTATATAAATCCTTTTTTTATATATATTTATACTTTTAAAAAATTACAGCACGGTTGATAGCTGATTTCACAAAGTTTTTAACTGCATCTACTTCATTAAGTGTTTCTCTAATCGGCTGTGCAATCATTTCAACGGTACTTCTTGCTTCATTGATAGTTTCCCTAATCGGTACTAAAGATTCTTTAACACTTTTAGTTACCTCGGTGATGTTAGCTTTAGCAGATTTAAGGGTATCATTAACATTCATAGTTGCAGTATCAAGCAATCCGTCTTTCTTGCCATCGGCATTTGGTGGAATGAGATTTGCGGATTTCATATTTCCGGCAACATTTGCTGACATCGGAACATTCTCCGGCAAAGATTCATTCTTTGTTCTTAAGATTTGATCTTTCTTAGTATCAAAACTCATACTTGCAGTAGTATTGTTGCTTTGTGTTTCAAGATTTGCCGTTGCATATTTATCATAAAACTGTAAATCCATTTCAGCAAATGATAAAGATAATGAAATCATCTTAGGCATACCATCCTCAAAAGTATCATATTTACCGTTGCTGTACTGTACCGATACGTCAGTACATGCACATGTATAAATCTGTGATAACTCTCGTACACGGTCATTAAACATTACAATATGCCATACATAAGGTGACATTTGAAATGGACTGAAGTTTTTATTAACATAATCCCATGCTTTACTGCCATAATGTAACGTTTTATCAAGCCAGTCACCCGATGCTGAACCGTATTTTTGGCTTTCTGAATCCATTCCAGACTGTAATGCTGATTTATATTCTGCATTGTCCATATCCATCTGTAACTGTTTTTCATCACTTGAATCCCAGTGCAATCCCTTTTGAGGTGATGAATACTGTTTAAAAGCCTGAACAATTTTAGTAATCTGCAAGGCTTCATCAGAGTTCTTAGGAATGAAATCATAACTGAAATTAAAGTTTCTTAATCCAGAGCCGGTATAATTCTGAAAGTACCCCGGATTTAACATAGGTTTTCTAACCCCTAATGCATCCGATGCAACACTTGCAATCTCATTGATTTTTCCAAGAATGTTAAATCTCATACCCATGCCGGAACTGGTTTTTTGGGTTGGTGCATTTGTTGATGGTGCTTCTGCACCGCCAAAACTGACAACATCTAATAATGCACTCTTATAGTCTGTTTCAGACCAGTTATGTCTTTGATCGTCCTGCAAAGAATTAGGCATTGGCAAGGTTATCAGGCATCTTGCTTCTTCTGAGCCGTCACCTTGAAAGGTATTATTCTTTGTATCGTAATAATATTTGCCACGGTCAACTAAAGATTGACCGTTTATAGCCATAAAAATTATCTTACGGTTCTTATAAAAGGCATTGTCTGAATTTGCAATCCCCTTGGGATATTGCAGCATTGTAATATATTGCATAGCTTTCAACCGGAAATGTTAACATCATCAGATATATTTATATTTTTGAGTTCAAAGTATGCATAAACTATTGAGGTTTGGGGAAAGTTTATTAACAGTTTGAGGGGGTTTTGATTACTTTTTAACCGATTGTATGAGCCTAGAACACAGTTCTTGATGGTTACAGACCTTAAAACATGCTCAAAATGCATATAAACTATTTGGATTTGGTAAAAGTTTATTAACAGTTTGAGGGGTTTTGTTTACTTTTTAACCACTTGTAAACCTTTAGAACGAGGTTCTTTCATGGTACAGTATCCTAAAACATGCTCAAAGTGCTAATAAACTATTTGAGTTTATGGAAAGTTTATTACATGTTTGGGGACTTTTGATTACTTTTTAATCAGTTGTAACCTTATAGAACGAGGTTCTTGACTGTTACAGACCCATAAAACCCCTCAAAATGCATATAAACTATTCGAGAATTGCAAAAGTTTATTGCTAGTTTGAGGGGTTTTTTGAAGTTTTGTTGATTTTTTGGGGTAGTTTTGATGGTTCTTGAACTGGTTCAAAACCTATAAGATTGCTTTTGAAACACTCTGTAATGCATGAAAATAAAAATTTTTTTGATAAATATGTATATATAATAACTATAATAAATTAATAAAAATCTTATATAAAAAGGAATAAAATTATGATTTTAACCGAAAATGGCGTTCTAAAATTGATGCAACGCATCAAAAGTTTTATTACATCTCAACTAAATACAAAAGCAGCTAGTGTTCATACCCATACTTTATCTGAAATAGATGATTTATCAAACCTATCCATGGGGGGGGTATATTCTAAATCAGAAGTAAATACCCTTTTAAATGACTATATCCCTAAAGTGGGGGGGGGTGATTAGTGGAAATGTTCTAGGACGTATTTCATCGGCAAGTTATTTACATCTATGTGGCGGAACTGGTTTTGGTGAAGGTGCAGTAGTTGCACTTAATGGAAAAGGAACTACATCTGATTATGCTGGTGTAGTTACAATATCTCTTAATGATGGTTCACGGTCAAAAAGCATGAACATTAAACCTGATGGGACTTGGACATGGAATGGCACAGCTTGCCAAATCACATCAGACCAACGTTTAAAACAACAAATCACTCAAATAGATAACGCATTATTAGATGCATGGGAAGATGTAACCCCATGCCAATTCAAATATAATGATGCTGTCAATGAAAAAGGCAATGCAGCTAGACTTCATACAGGATATGTAGTTCAACAAATCGATACAGCTTGTAAATCTCATAACATTGATATATCTGAATATGGCTTATACTGCCATGAAGAATACCCTCAGGAAACAGAGGAAGTTGAAGTCAAGCAAGATGATGGTACAATCAAGAAAGAAACTAAAGTCATAAGAGAAGCATCTGAGCATTATTCATTACGCTATACTGAAACTTTAGTGGTTGAATGCGCTTACTTAAGAAGAGAAAACTCTCGTTTAAAAGAACGTTTAAGCAAGATTGAAAATCTTCTAAACATATAAATGAACTGTCACTAAAAATATGACAGTTCTTAACACTTTTTAAACTTTTGTATATTTTGAACCTTTATCTGACAATGTAACAAGAATATTATTGTCAGATAATTGTTCATTATTCATTCCATGAATGATTAAGAACACTTTATCAACTTTCATATCATTTATAATATCAATGCCGGTATAAACTGCATCGGAACTGAAATATTTAAATGTTTCATCCATAAACAACACAGATACAGAGCCTAAAGAATTTGTTATACCTTTTAAGAATCTTAAATCCGCCTGCAATCTCTGACCGCCGGAAAGCATGGTATAATCAACGTATTTGTTATACTCTTTCACAAACAGTTTAATATTTAAGGTAGGTTTCAAAGAGCCGTTTTGCATTGTATGAACGGTTTCAACCTGTAAAAGTTCATCTGTATTAAGGTATTCTGAAACACGCTGCAATAATGATGCAACCAGCAAGCCTTTATCACTTAAAATTTTGGTATTAAATTTAGATAATTCATCAATAACATTCTTTTGATCAAGAATATCAGCTTTTAAACTATCTAATTCAATGTTTAAATTTTTTATTTTTTCATTATTATATATAATAGTATTATATATTTCATTATTAATTTTCGCAATTCCGATTTTTTGATTGAACTCATTCATTTCATTTTGAACATTTTGAATCTGCAGATCTAAATCTGCAATATTCCCATGCATAGCCGCAATATTGATTTTCAAGGATTCTGTATCATCTTTCTTCAATCTGATTGAGGTAATAAGATTGTTTTCAAGGGTGTATTCAAAATCAGAAAGTTTTTCAAAGTTTGCTTTCAAACCCTCTTTGAGTTCAAGAATTTTATTCTCATTCATAAGAATAGTATTCTTAATATTCATTATCTTATTGTTTGAATCAATAATCCTGTTATTCTCAATAATTCTTGTTTGTTCATTCTGTTTCAAAGTTTTGAAATTTTCAAGTTCAGAATTAAGCTTGTTTATACCCTCTTTAAGTACTGTAATCTTATAATCAAGGTTATCAATATGCCATGGCTGTTTACATGTAGGGCAAATATCAGGATGATTTACAAGTGAATTAAGTTTATCATTACCAAGACTGATTTTATTAGAAAGTTCTAAAATCTTTGTATCGTATTCTGCAATCTTAGCATATACATCATCAATCTTTACAGTTTCTTTAAGTTCTAACGGCTGGGTGGAAAGCCTTTGATTTTCTTCCTTTAACTCTGTAATCTTTTTAAGGGCATTGTTAATAACAATAATAAGACTTTCAGCATTTTTCTTCTTGTTTTCAATGCTGATAATTTCACTGTTTGCCTTGATAATGTCATTGTTCAAAGATGTTTTAACATCATTGAATGTTTTAATTTTTTCATTACACTTTTCAATATTTGACTGCAAGGAAGTTAGATCTATAAAGGTACTGTGTTCCTGATTACTTGCATTGTACTCAGTTAATGAGTTCAACTGTGTTTCAAGCTTTGTTATTGATATGTTCTTTTCTGCTGTATTATCGTTTAATTCTTTAATCTTACTTGAAAGATTATCAGTCCATAATTTGATAGTATTCAAACCAATCAGCTTGCTTAAAAATGATACACGGTTTGTATCACTCATATCAGAGAATATACCGGTGGAACTCTGTTTAATGTAGATTAAATTCCAGAAGTCAAGGAAACCAAGTTCTTCCTCTAAATCTTTCTGCAAATCATTTTTCTTGTTGGATTCAACGTATTTTCCGTCTTTGCTGTATTGCAGAGTTGATAAGGTTCTTTCAATAAGGTATTGACTTCCTTTATACTCAAAACTTAAAGAGCCGGAAAATTTATCAGTATAAACGCTTTGATAATCACTCTTATTATAACCGCTTAACTTGCCGAAAAACATAAATTCAACAAGGTTGAACAAAGTACTCTTTCCAGCACCGATTTCGCCTTTAATGGTGGTTAAACCTTTGTATTCATTAAAGTTAAATTCAAGTTCTTTAATAGATAAGAAGTTCTTACATTTAAGTGTATTCAAAGTTATTCTTAAATCAGGAACACTTGATTGTATAGTGCAGTCTGAAATAACTGTATTAACAATTGATTTTGATTTATCAGAAAGATTTTCGGTAAACTGATTTATAACATTCTTAGGATCAATATCTAAATCTGAGATAGAAACGTTTTTGAGTTCATCATCAAGTTTAACTTCCTTAACCTTTACTACTGCATCTTGATTATTGTCGGTAGCGGTCTGCTGCATTTCCTTTGCTTCATCATCGCTTTCAGCATACTTGAATTCAAGAAACATTCCTTGAGTTGAAATTCTTGTTAATGTATCGCTATCTAAATCATACAATACAAATCCCACATCCGGGGAATCCGAGAAAGAATGCATCAACGGTGTTCCAAGTGATACCAGATTGTCTATACATTTATAGATATGGATATGACCGCAGAAAACCTTTTTATAACCTTTACAATCAATATAATGCTCACTGAACGGACTCAAAGATTTATGAGCATCACCGTGACATACAAGATAATCCGCATCTTTTCTCTCAAAATTGTTCGGAGTCCATGAATGAAAATAAACTTTTTTATTATTGATCTCTATTATATTATCATTATAGATATTAATATTGTTTACATCATCTAATAATGAAATCAATGTATAGTTATTGTATTCAAGAATATCTGTTTTATCAGTCCTTACCACTAAATCGTGGTTTCCAAGAACAAGTCTTATGATTGCATTGCTGGCAATATCTTTTAAGAAGTTCTTAACAACTGCCATAACCTGTGGGGTACTTTGTGCTGTTAAGAGCAAATCACCGGCAATCCATACCTCTTTTACATTATTCTTTTGTATTGTATCTATAATAACATCTTTAAGTTTTAAAAACTGATTGAGTCTGAAATCATTCTGATTATAGTTCCGGTATATACCGATATGAATATCTGATAAAACGAGTACATTAAACATTGAAACTTCCCTTATTTTGATAATATTTTTTGTATTGTACAAAAACATTATGCAGACTTCAAGTTGTTTTATGCTTTCAAAATGATGATAAACTATTTGAGTTTTAGGAAAGTTTATTAGCACTTTGATGGGGGTTTCCAGTAGTTCTTTATAGACTTAGACTTTAAAACATGCTCAAAATGATAATAAACTATTTCGATTTTGGGAAAGTTTATTAACAGTTTGAAAGGGTTTGGTTACTTTTTAACCGTTTGTAAGGTACTAGAACACAGTTCTTGATGGTTACAGATCTTAAAACATGCTCAAAAATGCAAATAAACTATTGAGGTTTTGGAATAGTTTATTAGCAGTTTGGGGGATTTGTTTACTTTTTAACCGTTTGTAAGGTACTAGAACACAGTTCTTGATGGTTACAGACCTTAAAACATGCTCAAACTGTGCATAAACTATTGAGGTTTTGAAATAGTTTATTAACAGTTTGAGGGGTTTTGATTACTTTTTAACCGTTTGCAAGGTACTAGAACACGGTTCTTGATGGTTACAGACCTTAAAACATGCTCAAACTGTGCATAAACTATTGAGGTTTTGGAATAGTTTATTAGCAGTTTGAAAGGTTTTGATTACTTTTTAACCGTTTGTAAGGTACTAGAACTAAGTTCTTGATGGTTACAGAATCCTAAAAGTGGCTCAAAATGCTAATAAACTATTTGAGAATCGCAAAAGTTTATTAACAGTTTGAGCATATTTTTGAAGTTTTGTTGATTTTGAATGCTGTTTTGAGGTCTTGAACCGGTTCAAAACTGTCAGAGTAACGATTTTGGAATCATTCAAATGAGCATGAAAAAAAGCTATGTTGTAAAGGTGTATTGATATGAGTTTATAACATAGTTCACCCAAATTTTAACACACATTATAATCTGTAATTCTTTCTATCTCAGTTAATCTTTAAACAATCATTTTGACTGTATATAAACATATTTATATATTTAACTCTATTATCATACCTGACATGTATTAACGTTTCTAAAAATATATTAGTGATCTACTTCATACATATAGCTTCATTGCATTGATTTATAACATATATTATCGTATACTATTTATACATTCAAATGAGGTAAAGTATGGAACTGTCAAATATGGTATCAATCCTTAAACAGATGTTTAAAAGTCTAAGTGCTGATGAACAGCAAAGCTTTTTAGACTCATTAAAGAATGAACCTAAAGACATTAAAGGATTTGAATCATTAAAACAAGCAGTAATCAAACACAATCCAAACCCGTTACCTGATAGATGTAACTGTCCTCATTGTCAAAGTACTCATGTTGTTAAAAACGGCAATAGAAACGGTGTTCAAAGATTCATGTGTAAGGAATGTAATAGAACATTTACCTACAGTACCAATACTATAGTTTATAAAAGTTCTAAATCTATTGAAGTTTGGAAAAAATACTGTGAATGCTTTCTTAATAAGTTTCCGTTAAGAAAATGTGCATCTATATGTGGTATTAATCTTCATACCGCTTTTAATTGGAGACATAAAATCCTTGATGCACTTCAGAATATGCAGTCAAGTATTACTTTAAGAGGTATTGTAGAAACCGATGGTACTTATTATGCTTTAAGTTTTAAAGGTTCACATGAAATGCCTAGAGAAACCCATAAACGTGGACATTCCGTGTCTACACGGGGTTTATCTAAAGAGATGGTTTGTGTTCCTTGCATGGTTAATCATTCCGGTTTTTCACTTGCTAAGATTTCAAGTTTAGGTAAACCGTCTTTAAATGATTTAGGAAAAGTAATAGACAATAGAATAGAAAAAGGTTCAGTATTTGTAACCGATTCATTCAGAGGGTATCAAAAAGTTGCTAAAGATAATGATTTAACCCATATCAGAATTTTAAAAGGTAAATGAACCAACGGTTCATTTAATATATAGACTGTAAACAGTTATCATTCACAGTTAAGACAAATGGTAGATCTCCATTTCAGAGAGGTTGCAACTAAATACCTTAACAACTATATTGTTTACAATAATTTTGTTAATATTGCTAAGAATACATTTGAGAATAAACTGAATAAGTTAGAAGATTTTGTGTTCAGCACAAAATGTTTAACCAGATGTTTATTGATTAAATTAAGACCGGCAGTGCCAGTATAACTTTTAGTTATAAATATAGATAAAATTACAAAATAAGGAATAGATTATGCACTCAATTACTCACTTACTTAGAAGCCTAGCTTCTTCAAGTATTTTTCCTAAGATAAATATAGCCATGAGAGGTATTTAATCATGGCTAACGAACAAAATACAGAAGCTTTAACAAGAAAAAACATGAATTTTGAAGTTGGTGATAATGTTGATTTTGTAGTATATGCACAATCAATAGATCACTCATTAACTGATATTTCAGATTGCTTATCAAAAGCTGGTGGTAAACCTAAAGAATTTTCTTTAGAACGTTTAAATGATGCAGCGTATAAGCCAAAAGGCAAAGCGAAACCAGAATACATAATAACGTATAAAGATGATCCAAATACAATTCTTGTTATAGAGTGTAAATCAAACATTAAAATGCATTCTTCATCAGAAAACACAACTGATTTTCCTTATCCTAGAGGTTATGCAGTTGATGGCGTTTTATACTATTCATATTTTCTAAAAGAAAAATTTAATGTTATCGCTGTCGCTGTCAGTGGAAATGAAAAGGCATATAAAGTAAATGAATATTACTGGGTAAAAGGTCAGCCTAAACCGCTTGAACAAGAACGTACTAGAAACACTTTTCTTACACCTAAAAACTATAAGGATTTAATAGACAATAAGAAACTTGTAAAGAAGTTTTCTTATATTGAAATCAAAGAAAAAGCTATTGAGTTTAATGAACATCTAAGAAACACTCTTAAAATTGAACCATCAAAGAGAATTATGTTTATTGCTGGGTGTTTACTTGCATTAAAAGATTCTAGTTTTCAGCAATCGTATTCAAAAGGATTACCAACAAAAATGATAATCCAGCAGATGATACAATCTATTAAAAATGTTCTGAGTGAACATAATATCCCTCAAACTAAAATCAACTTAATTACAAAATCATGCAGTTTTATAGAAGATTATAAAGAGATAAACGAAATTGATCCTCAGTTACAAGGTTCATTATTGTATTTTTTAAAACAGTTGGATTTATGTATTATTCCGATGATTAATGATGATACTAATCATCAAGATAGTTTAGGTCTTTTCTATCATGAGTTCATAAAATATACTGCTGGTGGTACTGGGAATGAATTAGGAATAGTCTTAACGCCGCCTCACCTATGCGATTTTATGTGTGAATTAGCAGAGATAAGCAAAAATGACTATGTAATAGATACTTGCTGTGGAACAGGAAGTTTCTTGATTTCAGCAATGAAACATATGTTTGCAAATGCAAACGAAAATGAAATATCAGAAATAAAACAAAAGCATTTATACGGTGTAGAAGTAACACCGGATATTTTTGCCATTGCAGTAACAAATATGATTATTAGAGGTGATGGTCAGTCACATATCTATAACGAAAATTCATTTAATTTATCCAAGGATTTGCTTAAGGATGTTCAATTTAATATTGGATTGATAAATCCTCCGTATTCACAAAAAGATCATTGTGAACTAGAATTTGTTGAAACAATGCTTAATCTATTATCAGTAAAAGGCAGAGGGGTTGTAGTAGTTCCGATGTCGTGCGCTATCGGTACTAAGTTCAAGGAAGTAAGAAAGAGACTGTTTGAAAAACACACTCTCAAAGCAGTGTTCTCAATGCCTGATGATATTTTTTATCCAGTTGGGACTAATGTTTGCGTAATGGTATGGGAAGCTCATACACCTCATGATTGTTCTAAGAAAACATATTTTGGTTATTACAAGGATGACGGATTTAAGAAGAAAAAGAAACTTGGTAGAGTTGATTATCAGAACAAGTGGGAATTCATCAAAAAAGAATGGGTCGATAATTACATAGATAAAAAGGTGATTGTCGGTCAAACTACATTAAAAGCAGTAAAACATTCCGATGAATGGCTTTGCGAAGCTTATATGGATACTGATTATAGTAATTTATCTCAAGATGATTTTCAGCAGACTGTGAATGATTATCTTGCATGGTTAGTTAAAGAGGATAATGAATATGAATCATAAAACAAGACTGTTCAAAATCAGTGATTTATTCATTATAAAATACGGTGTAAATTTGGAATTATGCAATTGCGAAGAATGTGATAAAAACGATGTTGATGCTGTAAATTTTGTTTCTAGGACTTCTATGAATAATGGTGTATCTGGATACGTTAAACGAATAGATGAGATTGAGCCTCAATCTAGTGGTTTAATCACGCTTGCTGGCGGTGGTAGCGTTTTATCTACTTTTTTGCAAACCAAACCTTTTTACAGTGGGAGAGATCTATATACATTAGAATCCATAACTAATATATCTAATGAGTGTAAGTTATATATCATAACTCTTATCAAAGCAAATCGTTATAGATATGCTTACGGTAGACAAGCAAATAAAACCTTTCCAAACCTTGAAATTGAATTGCCTATTGATGATTCTAACCGTATTGATTGGCAATACATGGAAGACTATATTAAGTCATTACATCACAAACCATTAACTACAAAGAATAAAGCAGACAACGTTTCTGGTTTTGATGTAAAGAATTGGAAAGATTTTAAGTTATCTGATTTATTTAAAATAAGTGGTTCAAAAACAACTCCTTTGGAACAACTAGAAGAATATGGTGTAGGAAAATATCCTTATGTAACTACACAAGCCGTAAATAATGGTATAGAAAATTTTTATAATTACTATACAGAAGACGGGAACTGTATAACAGTTGACTCTGCTGTATTGGGTTATTGTGCATATCAAGAAACAAACTTTTCTGCATCAGATCATGTTGAAATTTTAAGACCGCAATCAAAATTTAATAAGTATATCGGTTTGTTTATCGTTACTATCTTAAATAAAGAACAATATAGGTACTCATACGGCAGAAAATGCAGTCAAACCAAACTTAAAAATACAATAATCAAACTTCCAGTAATAACAAAAGAAGACGGAACATATGAACCTGATTGGGAATACATGGAAAATTACATAAAATCCCTTCCATATGGTGAACGGATATAATTCCCAAATCCTTTAACTCATTTTAAAATAACCCCCGAATGTTGAAAAACATTCGGGGGTTATTTTATGTGGTTGTAAACTCATATCAATACACCTTTACAACATAGCTAAAAAAAATAATTTTTTGTATAAATACTATATATAATAATAACTATAATAATAAAAATATTAAAAATCTTATATAAAAAGGAATAATAATTATGATTTTAACAAACTCTGGTGTTCTAAAATTGATGCAGCGCATAAAAAGTTTTATAACAGCACAATTAAATACAAAAGCTAGTTCAGTTCATACCCATTCTATCTCTGAAATTGACAATTTAGCATCTCAATTGGTGGGGGGGGGGGGTACACTAAAAGTGAAGTTGATACCCTTTTAAATGGCTATATCCCTAAAGTGGGGGGGGGGGTGTTAAATGGGCGAACATATTCACGTACAGTTGATAATGATTATTTAGTCATAAATGGCTCTTCTACCGAAAATAATGGGGCTTTTCTTAGACTCCATGGTAAAAATTATGATGATACACCATATGCTGGAACAGTTCTCATTCGAGCAAAAGATAATTCAAATGTTTTTGATTTACTTTTAAAACCAGACGGCACTGCAACTTGGGGTAATAAAAACCTAGCTATGCAAGAAGATGTTGTTCCGAGAAGTGGTGGATATACATTAAGGGGTGAATATTTAGGTAGAACTGACAATAATCGCAATTTTGATATATGCGGTGGAAATTTGGTATCCAGTAGCGCAACTCTTTCGCTACATGGTGGGGAACGCTCGCAAAATCCCGGTAACTTCTATTTACATGCAAGAACTGCAAATGCAGACAAGGTAATAGTAGGCTACCCTAACGGCACTCTAACATGGAATGGTCAGGCTATGCAAACTACATCAGACCAACGTTTAAAACAACAAATCACTGAAATTGATGATAAACTTCTTGATGCTTGGAAAGATGTAGAACTAAGCCAATTCAAGTATAATGACGCTGTTAATCAAAAAGGAACTAAAGCTAGACTTCATACCGGTTATGTAGTTCAACAGATTGACGAAGCGTGTAAATCTCATAATGTTGATATTTCCGATTATGGATTATACTGTCATGAAGATTATCCTGAGGAAACTGAGGAAGTTGAAGTTACTCAAGATGATGGTACAACAAAGAAAGAAACAAGGGTTATAAGAGAATCATCTGAGCATTACAGTTTAAGATACACAGAAGTTTATGCGGTTGAATGCGCCTACCTAAGACGTGAAGTATCAAGGCTTAAACAGCAAAATGAAAACTTTGAACAACGTTTGAAAATGCTTGAACAATCTGTCAAGTAATTTTTAATAAATCTGTGACATACGTCACAGATTTTTTAATCTTTTTTGAAATAACACTCAGTACTTGTTCCCACTTTGCAATCAATTGAATAATGCTCATAAACAGAAAGCCTGCCTTGGGTATACCCAAAAGCAAAAACTAATATTGCAATAATAATGAGTGCTACTAATTTTAGAAGTATTTTCATATCATCATCCATTTTAATCCTCTACAATGCTTAAAGGGTTGTGAATAACGTGGCTTTTAATGCTATCACGTATCATTTCATTTTTTAAAAGTTTACTAAGAACTTTTTTCAAATTCTTGATTTTGCTCAAAATCTTATCTTCCATGATTTCAAGAACAAAATCATATTCATCTTCAGGATTAACAATAGCAATATCAGACATTACAGCATGGCTGCCATCGGGCATGATTTTATCATAGTTTTCAAGCATACATAATGCATCAACGTTGCCGATGTTATTTAAATGTTCCTGTTCTTCTGCATCACAGTCAAGTTCTAACATATAGTTCATACACTCAACACATGCCTTACACTCTGAGCCGCTATCGAATAATATGCATGGTTTATCTGTATGCTCGAACAATTTGTTTATAATATGTATATATGCAAATGCCGGTAATCTTGCAATTTCATCGGTAGTTACAATATGATAGAATTTATCAAGTAAAGTAGTATGCATAGTTAAAATCCTTTAAAGTGAATCATCATCAATAAATAAATCATCAATAACATCATCAATGACTATATCTTCAACCTCATATTTTTTAATAAATGCTTTAACATCTCTATCTTGTAATAATCTTTTTAAAACTTTTCTTAGATTTATATTATTATTATCTATTATCATATCATCAAGGATTTTCATCATGAAATCATAATCTGCATATTCATCATCACATGAATTAACATCAAGATTAACCGTACACCCATCATCATTCATTGTTATTGTGAGCATACATGCATTATTTTTGATATTTTCAGAATGATCAATCAATTCGTTAAAATCAATGGCATTCTCAGTTTTTGAGTTCATTGAATCGATAAATTGTTTGCAATTATCTACATTTGGGAATACAAAATACTTGATTTTTTCAGTGCCGATTTTTTCAAGTAATAAATTCAAAATGTTTGCTGCAAGTCCGAGTTCCATATTACATATTTCACCTGTTAACAATATATAATGAAACTTATCAGTCAGTGAATTAAATTCCATACAACGTTCCTCATATTTATTTTTTAGTTCAGTTATCAAGTTCAAATAATGTATTATACATATAATTAAAATCATTAAAAATATTATATATCATATTTTTTAATGAATGATTTAATATTATGATCTTGCAATAAAGTTTTTAAAATTTTTCTTAGATTTATATTCTTATCGATAACTCGATCTTTGATAATATATTGTAAAAATTTTACAGTATCATTTCCATTTGGATTAACTTCTAATTGTACTGTGAAATGTTCATCATCTTTGCACATTGACAGTATACAAGCATTGTTTTGAACATCATCACTATCGTTTAGCAGTTCATAAAAATTGATGGCAGTTTCGCATTGTGAATTCATCAAATCAATGAACTCTCTGCACTTGTTCACAGTTGGAAATAACATGTAGTTTGAATTTTTATCTGCAGTATCCATATATATTGATGCTACTATATTAATTGCTAGTTCGAGTTCTATATTATACAATTCATTTGTTGTTAATATATAATAAAACTTATCTGTCAATGATTTAAATTCCATACTCTTTACACTCCATATCTATAAATATTCTAAAATCTCAAAACCATTTGCATATATTGATTTTTTAGTTCCATCATCGAGATAAAACCATCTACCTTTGATTAACCCGATGCTTTCATACTCTTTAGGTCGTATTTTACTGTTTTTATTTGCCCTTGACCATATTAAGTATTTACAACGTGCCTTTTTGCCTTGTTCTTCTTGCTTTTGTTTAATTTCCTTTGCTTTATTCTCTTTATGCCGTTTGGCAAAGTTCTTAAACTCATTTATATCAAAGCTTTCAGGTTCAAAATAAACTTCATAATAATCCGTTTGACGGAAATATTTGCCGGTATGATGCCATTCACCAAAACTTTTCAAAAAGTAATCACGTAAAACCGAAAGTGATTCACTGGATATGATTGATAATTGTTCTTCCGTTGCACCTAAAGATTTAAGACCTTTTGAAATCATCTCTTTTGTGAATCTTGATTTTGGGTATCTACCCTCTTTTTCTGCATGAACGGCTCTTACAGATTTCCGATTACCAACATAACCCATATCCCACCCCCTAGCAAGCTTGGATTGTTACTTCCTGTTCTTCTTTTTCTGAAAGATTTGCAAGACGGTAGATTTCCGTCAAAAGGTTCTTAATATTACCGGTCTTATAGAGTCCTGAAAAATCTTCCCCACGGATGCAGTACATTCCGTATTCAATATGAAACTTTTTAGAAAGTTTTTCAATCTCTTCAGTTGCTTTGTTCTTGTTTGTAGTAATCATTAATAAATCCATAGTCTTTTCCTTATTTCCGGTCAAAAATATTCAATTTTTCATGCTGTACAGAGCATTAAAATCTCAATCAACTCCGTACAGCACGTATCATTTATTAATCATCATAGTAACGGTCATCATGCTTGAGGGAATCTTCATAAACCCCATCTTCAACGTACTGACAGTATTCATCGAAATACCGGTTAAAGAATTCATCTGACCTGTTATCCTCTGTCTGCATCTTTTCATCAAGGAAAGCATCCCATTTTTCAGGGTTTTCACCGTTATTGCTGATTGTATTGTACTGATCATCGTACTTCTCATCAAGAAACTCACGGAATTTATCATCATCGTAAAAACATTCCGCATAGTCGCTTTCAAAACCTTCTTCGATAATACAAGCGGCGATCTCTGGTACTGGATCTTCTGCATCCGGTTCAATATCCCAATCTAACATATCTTTATCTCCTTAATAACTTTTGCATTCTGCTTTAAAATTCTTCTTCATAATCATCTTCATCATCGCCCAGTAAAGCATCATAAAGAAAATCCTCATACTCGGTTTTATAATGATCAAAGAATTCGTCAGAACGATTGTCTTCTGTTTTTGCTTTCTCATTAAGGTAATCATGCCATTTTTCAGCATGTTCACCGTTATTTGTGATTTTGTTGTACTGATTGTCATATTTTTCATCAAGATATGACATGAATCTGTCTTCGTCATAAAATTCTTCTGCAAGACCTGATTCAAACCCGTCTTGCATTATACATTTTACAATACCGTCAACATCGTCATTTTCGTCAATCATAATATATTCTCCTTAAAAAGCGTTTAAATCCATGTGTCGAAAGTTTTCGGTAGCATTTGGGCATTTATCCATTGCAGCCTTAACAATGAGTTCTAACTCTGTTTGCGGCAAATTGAGCAATGCAATTGCACTGAATAAGCTGTAAGCCTTTTCTAAACCGTAATGACGCTTGCCATAATAGAAGTTTCGTTCAGCCCATGGCTTATTGATGTTGCTGATTTCGTATTCCTTGCCGTCAACCCAGATGTAACAGTTAATTCTACCGTCTTGGAAACCTACATTTTCCGGGGTGATAACGTATTGCTTGCCGTTGATTTCAACCTCATAGCATCTCTTATGCATGTTCCAATATTCTTCAGTATCAGCGTGTTTGTTATATTCTTTCATTTTTCAAATCCTCTCTCAATTTTCGATACACTTAGTATATTACAATAAAATTCATTTGTCAAGTACTTTTTTCAATTATTTTCAATTATTTTCTATGTGCCATTCAAGTTCCTCAATCTTTTTCTTTTCAACCTGCTTCGAATCCTTTGTACCCTTATAAAATGATACTAATTTTGCAATTTCAGCTTTCGGTACACCGGAAACGTTTGCATCTGCAGTCATTTCAAGCCATGTGATAACAATTTCGAGTTCCTTTATATCATCCTCAACGGCATTCTTGTATCGTTGAAATTCGGTTTTAAAATTCATTTTGACTCCAAAATCTTTAGACTTTCTAATAACAGTTCATTATACGATAAACTCTCAACCTTTGAGATATACTCTACAATCTCTTTCTTGCTGCAAGTATGGGTCATAAAGTTAATTGTAAAACTTATCACATCCCATGCTTTTCCCAAGATGGGTTCTAAATCATTACTCATCATCGCACTCATTATCTTCTTCCTCTATGTAGTTATTGATGTAATCTACAAGCCAAACCCAGCCCATCGGGCGATATTCGATACGTTTTAAATGGTTCACAAAACCGTTTTCAACTTTAATCACAATATCAGTTCTTTCAAGACCTGTTTCAACCACATCAAAATCTGTGAATTCTGTATTTTTATTTGTGAAAAATCCAACTTCTTTCGCCCATTCGTTCATGTCTTTTAACAATTCTTCCTTATTGTCGTATGAAATACCCATAAGAACAATTACGTGATGGTCTTTAATATTATATAATTCTTCAATTTTCATAATTCAAATTCCTTAATACATTTCAGTCACAGTACAATCAACAATATCATTCAAAGTCACACATACCAAGAACCCTGCATCCTCTGCAGAAAATGCTTTAACGGTTTTTACGCATGGATATCCGTTATGCTTATAATCAACACAGTAGTTGCGTTCTTTCTGTGTCGAAATGTGAATATATCCTAATTCCTTGCATTTTGCCTTGACATGGGTAGCTTCTGCAAGGGTTCTTGCAATATAAGAATGTGGTACATTCTTATCATTTGCTGTAGGGATTAAATAATTGACTTTGTACATAATTTTCGCCTTTTGTTGTTTGATTTATGGCTATATAGTATTATAAAAATTATTAAAAGTCAAGTATTTTCTAAAAGAAAAACCGTGATATATATCACGGTTTGAAATATCGATGTTATAAATGGTTAAAAAAGACCCCAAACATGCAATAAACTTTTGCGATTCTTAAATAGTTTATTGATACTTTGAACCCTTTTTAGGACTCTGTAACAGTTCAGAACCTAGTTCTAAAGGTTTACAACTGATTAAAAAGTAATCAAAACCTTTCAAACATGCAATAAACTTTTGTGATTCTTAAATAGTTTATTGATACTTTGAGCATCTTTTAAGACTCTGTAACAGTTCAGAACCTAGTTCTAAAGGTTTACAACTGATTAAAAAGTAATCAAAACCTTTCAAACATGCAATAAACCTTTGAGGATTCTAAATAGTTTATTGATACTTTGAACCCTTTTTAGGACTCTGTAACAGTTAAGAACCTAGTTCTAAGATGATTACAAGTGGTTAAAATCAGTCAAACACCCCCCAAACATGCAATAAACTTTTACCAAATCCAAATAGTTTATCGCTATTTTGAGCATGTTTTGATATGCAAAACATTCAAAAACTGCTTGCACATGCAAGAAAACCGTTGTACAATGCTCATGAATACCAATATTGTGTGCAACCCCGTCATTTGATTTATTTGATGGGGTTTTTCATTATATAAATACAATAAAAAGGCTTTTTGCTATGGTTTCAGAAAAAGAATTACTTGAAATGTTTAATAAGTTTCCCGAAGTGCCGGAGAGATTTAAGGAACATTTAAAATCGCAAATCAAATGGTACACTTTAAATGGTGAACGATTTACCTATCGAACATGGCTTGAAACCATAAAGATTGAATGTGAAAAGTATCAAGACTGCAAACACGGTTTGTATGAAGTATTCTGGAAATGAAGTTGTCGGAAATTCCGACATGTTCAAAAGGGGGTCAAAATGTTGAAATACACCTTTTTAGTGTTTTTGGATTAACATTTTCAGATGTTTTGATGTTTGAAATTGCAATTTTTGTTGTTTTGAACATCATTTATTTGATATTTTTTAATAAATATTAATATATTATTATATATAATAAGTAAAAATTTTTTTTGAGAAAAAATTATGAAATTATATCGTGGAATAGTTGTTGATAATAAAGACCCGTTAAAACTCGGAAGAGTAAGGGTGCAGATTCATAATGTAACCCGTGGTTCAGATTTTGAAACTCTGTACTGGGCGAATGTTATTCAAAGTCCTACTTTCGGGCTGCTAAATGGAATTGGATTTTCAAATGTTCTGAGAAAAGGAACAAATGTTTATCTGATATTTGAGGAAGATAACCATTGTTTTCCGGTGGTAATCGGAACAATTGTGGGTCAATCTGAAACCTATGAGGATGTTAATTTCCGTGATCCGGATGCAGTATATCCTAAAAAGGATTTACAAAAGGTTTCAGACTATGCCACGGAATCAGTACCTAAAGATTCAACCGATTTAAAATCCGATTTTATTGATGGTGAATGCGGTGCAAAATCATGGGTGGAAAACACAGATCAAGGATATTATCATCAACAGATTTTCCGTACTGAATCCGGTCATCAAATACTCTTTGACAATCGAGAGGGTAATCATAGAATTGAATTAAGACATGCTTCCGGCAATGCTGTAATACGTATAGACCCCCAAGGGAATATCTCTATATTGAATGATGCTCAATGCGGTATAGCAATTAAAAGTTCCGGTGATATCATCATTGAATCCAAACAGAATGTAAGGATTAAAGCCGATGAAAACATCGTAATGGAATCAAAGGATTTTACAAATCATGTAGAACATGATGAGAAACACTTTGTAGGCAATGACAGTGTTGAAGAAGTCAGCGGTAATACCCTTAAAGCCTATGGGGGTGATTACTGCTCAGATACCAATGGAAACACCCAAATCAATACGGCTGGCGATACTAACTTAACATCTAACGGCAAATTTACAGTAGGTTCAACCGGTGCTAAAACAACGGTTAGTTCAAGCGGTAATATCTATCTTAATACCCCTAGCAATATATCATTAAATCCGGGGGGTAGAATGTCAATAGATTCAAATCTTGATGTATCGGGTGAATTTATTGCCAATGGCAGAATCAACTCACCAAATTCAATCCGTTCACCTAATATAAAGGAAAGTTCAACCCCAAATGCTCAAATGCTTGGAGATTCTTAGATTTCAGCTATGCTGAAATCGTTAGCAAGTATTTTGAGTTTTCTTTTATCACTTTCGGTATTAAGCCATGTGTTAAAGGTTTCCTCAGATTCTTCAAAATCAAGTTTAACCAGCATCTTATTGAAACCGTCAACCTTAATGACGGTTTTCAAATCCTCTTTATTCCAAGTTCCAAGACCTTTATAATAATGAGAAACTTCACCTTTATTTAAAGGTAAAGTATCTTTAAGGCTGTAAGACCATTTTTGAATTTTATCATTCTTAAAAGTGGCTTTTACAGGGGTTTCAAGCATATAGATTTGATCTTGCACTTCCGGCAGATATTTGAATACAAAACCGCTTAACAAGGCTCTTATATGATATCCATCCACATCTGAATCGGTTGCAAAGACTATATATTGATAGTTTTCATTCTTTATAATTTTATATAATTCAGAAAGTTCTTTATTAGCTATAAACTTGCTGTGAGTACTTGATAAAACATTTAAAGGTTTGCCTTTTAATTTGTAATATGACATATATTCTCGTCCGAGAATAGGCATTAAACCGCCTTGTGCGGAATCACCCTCAACTATGACTAAATACTTCTTTAATCTAGTTGCTGGTGTGTACTTATCGGATTTAATCTTCTTTTGAACCTTATCAAGATTTTTAAGTTCCTGTTTCTTTTTAAATTCTTCCTTGATTTTGAAAATATCAATAATAGGTTCGATTAAATCTTCATTCTTTAAAATTGCTTTACTGAATGAATCTAAATCCAAATCCTTAAAATATGAGTTCACTTCTGCAGTGGAATTGGTGATTTTTTCTTTAGTCTGTGAACTGAACTTTGCATTGGTAAAGTTCCGCATAAACAGTACAAGGAATAACTTGTTTTTAATGTCTGCAAGCTTGATTGTCTTGTATTTTTTAATCAGCTTATCACGGATATTGTTTGCTATCGGATTGATAATACAGTCAATATGAGTACCGCCATCGGGAATTTTCAATCCGTTTACAAATGAATAATGTTTAAATTCATCATCACTGTTTGTCATAACAGCAATAGAATAATTTTCTGTTTCTATTATATTATACTTAGAACTTGAAAAATATTTTACAAAATCATTAAAAGATTTAACTCTTAGAAGATAATCATTAAATTTGACTTTAATCTTAGGAAAACATAAACACATATTCAATAAACGTGTTCGGATAAATTCTATATGCTCTCTAGTGATTTCAGTTAAACCGAACTTTTCTAAATCCGGTTCAAAATGAACATATACCCCATGCTTTTGAGATGTTGTAAGAACTTCTTTCAAGTCTTTAGCATTGTTTGAAAATTCACAGGTTAAACGTTTCTTTCCATCATCTGAAATGCCGATAAAGATTTTACTAAAACAGTTAGTACAAAAGCTGCCTACACCGTTTAAACCTAATTGAGCCTGATTCTTTTCATCATTGAAGTTTGAACCTGATTTTGCACTTCCCCAAGCAACGGTAGGCATCCATTGACCGTTTACCTCTTTAACCGGAATTCCGGGACCGTTGTCAATTACTTCTACATATTTAGAAGTTATATTAACTGAAATGCTGTTACATTCTTTGAAATTTGTCTTGATTGCAATATCAAAAGCATTATCAATAATCTCATTGATTATCTTTAACAATGCAGGAACACACTTGAATGTACACAGTTTAAATTCATTGTCTTTATATAGATAATCATTATATTCGGTTTCTGAAATACCGCCTACATACATTGACGGTCTTAATAAAATATGCTCTCTGTCGCTTAATACTACAATATTGTTTTCCATAAAAATTCCAAAAATAAGGAACTGTTTTTGAAACAGTTCCTAAAACAATTTCAAAAAATATACTACCAGATTTCAATTCCCGATGGAAGTACTAAATGACCTTCATCGTTCAATACTGCAACCCCGTTAGGCACATTCTTTTCGGATTGAGCAACAAAGTCACTCGATGCATCATCTTTAGTTACAAATCCAACATCATTCGTAAATTCTGAAAGATTGCTATAGGTTTTAATATCTGTAAGTTTAGCATAATATCTGCCGATGTCAAGTTTTACATTGCAACTGCTGTATAAATGCCAGTGACCTAAATCGTTACCGTCTAGATCCTCAAAATCTGTAAAATAAACAGGTAATTCAACGGTTAATGCACCGGTTCTAGGGTTGTTATTTGCAGTTTTAACATAGAAGTCTTTAGTTTCTATGATTGCAGGAGGATCGCTCTGCAAAGCCGGTCTTGAACTTTTCGGTATTTCAAAACTTATTCTTTCTGAAATATCATCAAGATTTACATTTCCACCAGAACCGCCGGAACTTTGAGATATATTAACAACCGTGGTATCTGCAAACGGATTGTATTTGAACTGATTGTTTCCTATATTAAGTATTAAGTTATAGGTATTCAAATCAGATGAAACCCCGGTATTGAAAGATTGAACAGTTGTAAAGACTGGATCACCGTTCAAATCATCGTAATCCTCGGACTTTTTAATAAAGATATCTGCATTTGTTGCTGAACTCGATTTAGGAATATCAATAGTTAAATCATCGGTATTATCAAATGTTCCGATTGGATCACCATCATAGGTGAATGTAATTGCATAATGAGGCTCTTTCGGAATATCAATAGTTACATTATCGGTATTGTCAAATGTTCCGATTGGATCACCGTCATAGGTGAAACTGATTGCATGTTGAACCTCTTTCGGAATATTGATAGTAGCGTTCTCGGTGGTTTTAAATTGCCCGATAACTTCATCATCATAGGTGATAATTAAGGTCTTTTCATCAATGCTTTTCGGAATACTTATAGTGCTGTTACTTGCAGGATTGTAAGTACCAATAACATTGTTACCGCTTTTTAAGGTTAATATACCGCTGGTATTAGGTATCTGCGGTATTGACTGCCGTGGAAGTTTAACCAGAACATCAGGACCGTCAATGCTGTATGTCCAGTGAGTTGACAGCATTGTGTTCTCTTCAACATCACCATATGTGATAATTAACTTTGCACGTTTGTTCAACTGTGAAAGTATTTCAAAGTTATGGTTTAAAACACCACCCCACTGGGAATCACCATCTTTAACAACATAAACACCGTTGTTTATTTGCGATGTTGTTTTATATGTATTTTCAATATTTGCCATATTATCAAACCCCATTTTCCGTCTTTTTATATATATATTTATATAAATATAAGAAAAACCTTAAAATTTATGATAGAAGATTTATTTGATAAACGATTCGGTTATGAATCAATAGATTTATACTTAAATGATAAAATAGTACCATTTGAGTACATTCAGCATTTCATCTCGAAAATCGAGATGGACAGCAATCTTATGGTTTGCGGTATCAGATGTATACTGATTGCCGAAGATGGACTGTTTAAATATACCATTGCCAAAACAGTTCAGGAATTCGGTCCAGATGATACTATAAGAATTATTATTAAAGATAAAGATAATAATACTATAGACCGAAGATTTAATTTTGTGAAAGCAACCGATATGGGGTTCGATCACGCACAGGGTAATCAATACATTATTGAGTACATAGACTGCTATACTTTTATCACAGTTAATTCAGAATACACCAAATATATAACTGCACACGGATATAAGGGAACACCTTTAAACATCGTTAAAAGTGCCTTAACCGATGCATTTGTGCCTATTGTTGAAATCAATAAAACACGCAAAGAAAAAAGTATAGAACTTGATTTAAAACGCTTTAAAAGCAATATGCCAGCAAGCAAGGAAACCACCGATAGATTTTCCATGGATAAAACCATTGAAAAGAACATCAAAGAATTTGCTGATTTAAATAATATTATAATATTTCAGGATTTTCAAAAACTTCATATCTGGCAGCATATTTCGGTAGACCAGTTAACACAGATTAACGATCAAGACGGTACTGAACTGTTTTCCGAAGAAAGCCATCAATTATATGCAAATCATATTTGTAATAAAGTTAAAATGCCAAGTGGTACTGATACCTTATCAAGAATAAATTTCAAAGCATATAAAAACATTGACGGTATTCACCATGAAATGCAGCAACTTGATTTTGACAGCTTTCTACCAATGATCACTATGAATAATAATGCTGATGTCTATAGGAATCTAAGACAATCATTAGATACCTCATCATCATCAAAACGTGATACATTAGAGTTTCTTGTTAGAAGAAGTTTTGTTAAATATATATCTAATAATACTTTAATAATTTTTGTAAGACCGTTTTTCAAGAATATAAATGTAGGTACTAAAGTTTCTGTAAGAATCCATAATAATACCGAATTCCAAGGTGATCAGATGGAAGGTGATTTGGAATATAACGGTAACTGGCTAATTACTCAAAGTACTGTTTGTACTATCGGTCAGCATTTAATCTGCAGACTTGTTCTAAGACGTTTTGATAATCAGAAACGTACTGAAACATCTATGAATAAAACTAATAGTCAGTTTGATAACAATACTGCATTCTCATTGAATAAACCTGTTAATGCACCATCAAATAAACTTAATGAAACTTCAAGAGCAAATCTTGACAGAGATTTGAAGAAAGACGTTGAATCCCGTGTTTCTAAAACAGGGGTAAATGCAAACTCAAATAATACCCAACGTAAAACATGGACTGAAAAACCATCTGAAATGAAAACTGAACCGGCAATCTACCGTGTTAAAGAAAATACTAAAACTTTAGTATCTGAGTATGAGGAAAAACGTAAAACATATCTTGAGGCTAAAAAGGAAATACTTTTACAGGCTCAAAGAATTAAGAACGGTATTGATGCTGTTAAAAACATCAAAGACCTTGCAAAGAATATCCGCAGTGTCGATGATGTTTTAAACCTTGCTGATAATATCGATAACTTCACAAATGATGTTATTGATGGTTTTACAAAGAACGATAACTAGCGCATTGTAAATAAATAACTTCCGAAATTTAATGTATATAAATATATATAAAAATATTTAAAATTTTTATTGCATTATTACATATAGTATAGTATCATAACAATTATGACAGATAAAAACAAAGAAGTACGTGTACGTAAATTACAAGTAAAAAGCGGAAGTCAAGCTGAACAAGAACTTGACCACAATATGTTTTTATCTAAAAATTTATCAAACACATGTATCTATATTCAACGAGGTACTTTTTTCACAAAAAGAGATTGTCAAGACCCTAAATTAAAAAGCGAGATGAAGTCATTTTTAACTTTTGTTGAACTTATTAAAATGCTTCAGGATTCCAATCAAGTTGATTATAGGGCTTTACCGGTTGCTGTTGCTCAACAAGTATGCATTCAAGTATGTGATGAATTTATATCATTCTTTAAAAAATTAAAGAATGGTGATAAAACAGCTAGAATACCTAAATATAAAGATAAGGTAAAAGGTCGTAACAAACTTTCTTATACGAAAAATGCTATATCAACTAAGGAACTTAAAAACGGATATATAAAATTATCCGGTATAAATACCAAATTCAAAATTCCTGATGGTATTGACTATAAAGATATTCAACGTGTTGATGTTGTTAAAAAATCATCTCATATTGAAGTTATTATAATGTATAAAGTTCCAAAAGTTGAACTTAAAGAAAAGAATAACCGTTATATGGGGGCTGATTTAGGTTTAAACAACCTAATTACTGTAGCATCAAATGTCAAGGGGATAACCCCTATGATATTTGATGGTAGACCTGTTAAAGCAATAAATCAGTTTTATAATAAATATGTATCAGAACTGCAATCTAAATTAACTAAAAAGGGGAAAGAAAAGTATACATCGAATAAAATTTACTCGATAACGAGAAACCGTTATAACAAAATTAATGATTATTTTCATAAAATATCTACGTATTTAATCAATCAAGCAGTTTCCAATGGTATTACTGCCATATTCATTGGATTGAATAAAGAATGGAAACAAGAGATTAAACTCGGAAAGAAAAATAATCAAAAATTTGTTGAAATACCTTTTGGGATCTTAATTGATATGATAACTTATAAAGCTAAAGATAAAGGTATAGATGTTATAACAACTGAGGAATCATATACCTCAAAATGTTCATTCTTTGATAATGAGGAAATGTGTCATCATGATAAGTATCAAGGAAAACGAATTAAAAGAGGATTATTTAGGACTTCAGATAGAAAAACCATTAACTGTGATGTTAATGGGGCTTTGAATATTATTAGAAAAGTAATTCCTACGTTTAGCTGTGAAACAGCAAAACTGGAAGTAGCGGATGTGGCTAATCCTGTAAGAATTTCGTTTAGAAACGGAAATTTATTTCAAGCGTCTAAACGATTGAGCTTATAAATGTAAATAAATTTCGGAAGTTATTTATTTACAATGCCCTAGCGCACTATCAAAGATTTTTAACTTTTGAACCTTGCGTATTATCAACTGTTCGGAAATTCCGAACAGTTGATAATGCTTTTTAATTCGTTCACGGTTTCTTCAAGCTGCTTGAGTTTATTATTTCACGTCTTGAAACGGTTCAAGAACCCCCAAACTACCCCCAAAATCAACAAAACCTCAGAAACATGCTCAAACTAGCAATAAACTATTCCAAAACTCAAATAGTTTATTGCATCTTTGAGGGGTTTTTAGAAGTCTGTATGGATTCAGAGCCATGCTCTAGGTATCTTACAGTTGGTTAAAAAGTAATCAAAAGTGTTCAAACTGTTAATAAACTATTTCGATTCTCGAATAGTTTATTGCATCTTTGAGGGGTTTTTAGAAGTCTGTATGGATTCAGAGCCATGCTCTAGGTATCTTACAGTTGGTTAAAAAGTAATCAAAAGTGTTCAAACTGTTAATAAACTATTTCGATTCTCGAATAGTTTATCGCTACTTTGAGGGGTTTTTAGAAGTCTGTAACAGTTTAGAACCGTGTTCTATGTTCATACAGTTGGTTAAAAAGTAATCAAAAGTGTTCAAACTGTTAATAAACTATTTCGGTTCTCGAATAGTTTATTGCATCTTTGAGGGGGTTTTTAGAAGTCTGTATGGATTCAGAACCTAGTTCTATGTTCATACAGTTGGTTAAAAAGTAATCAAAAGTGTTCAAACTGTTAATAAACTATTTCGATTCTCGAATAGTTTATTAACACTTTGAGCCACATTTGTATAAGTGTGATTTGATTTCACTCACATTTTTCTTAGATTTGCATTGACAATAAGGGTTTTCTATATATAATAAGTATCATTGTTTTGTGTGATTGAGGAATATATTATGATGAGTTTTGAAGAATGGGAAAATAAGAACAATGCTGCATTAAGACGTGAAAAAATTTTAATTGCTATGATATATACAGTTATTTCAATTCTTATAGTGGCAATTTTATCTTGGATTATGTTCAATTCATTGAATACCCCGGAAGTTGAAGTATCTTGGAGTACAAAACAGTGCATCCGTGTAGTATATATGGATGGAACAACTGATACATGCGATAATAAACCTGAGAAGTATGATATTGTTTGGGTTAAATAGTTAAATGGAATATAAAAAGGTAAATGAATCGTATTATGCGATTCAAGGTTCAAAGGAAGAACATCTAAATATCTATAACTTTCTAAAAGCCGAAAGAAGTAATGCAAAGTATGATAGAATGGTACAGCGTGGTTTCCGTTCACGTTACACATACTTTACAAAGAAAATCATAAACAACGGTCAGGAAACTTTGATTGTTTATTACGGTCATGTTCAACTTTTGCATAATGCAAAATTTAACATTCTGCCGGAAAACAATGCAACCGCTTATACAAAAGATGAGATTTTAGATTTCATTTCACAATATAAATCTATCTTACCTTTTGAGCCGTATGATTATCAAATAAACGGCATTGTCAACGGATTGACAAATTTCAAGCTGATCCAGCAGTTATGTACATCATCTGGGAAAAGTTTGATAATCAGTATGATTATTGAGTTTTTCCGAATTCATAATAAGAAAGGCTTATTGATAGTACCAAACATCAATCTTTTAACCCAGTTCAAGAATGATATTAAATCTTATAATCTTATAGACTTATATAATGAGGTAGATATTTTAGGAAATGGCAAAAAGAGTGATTTCACCAAAGCATTAACAATATGTACATGGCAAAGTCTGCAGAAAATCCGAACGGACTTAAAAGATATCAATCCTGATTACATTATATGCGATGAAGTACATAGAATGTCATCTGATGTTACTTCAGATATTCTGCTGCAATCAATCAACACTAAAATCAAACTTGGATTCACCGGAACTTTGCCGGATGATGCATGTGCAAGAATGATTTTATTAGGTTTGTTTGGAATACCTAAAGTAATTATCACTTCTAAAGAACTGATTGAAAGGGGTCTGGGTACACCTATTTATGTGAACTCAATTATTTTCAAACACGATCAAAGTACATGTAATATGCTTACAAGTACATCTGACTATCATGCATTGTTACAGATTATCAAGGATTGTGAATCAAGAAGTAGAATGCTTTATAAGATAGTTACAAATGCATTTCATAAGACTAAAACCCAGCTTGTTTTATTTTCACATACTGAGCATGGAAAGAAAATTTTTATTGATTTATATAGAGAATTATATAATATAAATATAGAAGAAAAAAATATTGTTTCAAAGGATTCTTTAGAATTTCAAAAACAGTATAAAATTTATTTTATGAATGGTGAAACATCGGCTAAAGACAGAGAATGTATTCGCAATTTGATGGAAGAGCAAGATGGTGCATTATTAGTTGCAAACTACAGTTTAATGTCAACCGGTGCAAATATAAAAAGACTTGAAGTACTTACATTTGCATCGCCATTGAAAGCATTTACAACTATTGCACAGTCAGTAGGTCGTTTAATGCGTTTGCATAAAGATAAGGAAAAATCTATAATCTATGATATAGTAGATGATTACGGTGACAGAAAACATTCAGGAATATTTTATAATCAGTATAAGAATCGTTTGAAGACATGTTATACTTTAGAAGGATTTGACATTAAAGAGATTGAAGTTAAATCTGATAATTTTTAAGGGGGCTATATGATAGTTGAAATTCGTGATATGCCGAATCAGAATATCAAAAGCGTAGATATACATATAGATTTTCAGAATTCAGAAAACAATCATACTTCTGTAAATTTTTCAAAAAAGAATGAAAAAAGTGTTGACGTTTCTGAAAAAATATTAGAAAATGGTCATCAAGTTAAAATTGAAGATATTACTGAAGAAGATATAAAATCTACAGAGATACCGAAAGAGATGCTTGATGCATCGTTTTAAGTTTTGAGAGTTAAAAAATGTTTGAGTTGCATATTACATCGACAAAAGATATTGATAAAATACAGATTGATTTCAGCGATGGAAAAAGTTGCGTTGCAAGCAAGCCGGATAAAACTGATAAACTGGATAAGCCTTGCAGAAAAGAAAAAACAGAAAAAACATTTAAAAACTCTAGGGACAGTATTGAAACGTATAACGATGACGAACAAAGTTCGGTGATAGTTGAAAAGCCGGAAATACCGGATGCACCGAACACACCGAATGTTGAAAAATATTTAAACGGACTGGAATTTTAAGGAAAAATTAAATGCTAATACTTGGATTGGATATTGGATACGGGTCAACCAAATGTATTTTGATGGAAAATGACCAAATCCTTAAGAAGTTCAAAATTGAATCTGTTATAGGAATTACACAAAAGAATTCATATATTAAGGATTCAAGAACTTTTGAATACAAAGATCATTCATATTACGTTGGTGAAGATGCTTTATCCTTGCCATCGGAAAATCTTATTGATATTACAGAATACAAAAACCTTGCATACTATGCACCATTGTTTATTGCAAAGGTTTTAAAGATTTTAGAAACTGACTTGCAGGGCAAGATGCCGGATATACTTGTTTCGGGTTTATCAAAGGCACAGATTCAGTTCAGCGGTCATTTCAGAGAAGCTATTTCATCATTCGATGTTAATGAGCGTCATTATGAGTTTCCGAAGATTTACATCATTCCTCAAGGTGCTGGGTCTAAGCTGTGTATTGACAAATACGGCAGAGATTTCCCAAATCCACAAAGGGAATTCACCGGTAATTCATCATATATCGGTGTTGATATCGGGTTCAGTACCCTCGATATGTTCCGTGTTGTTGACGGAAAAACAAGTGCATCCGTGTTCGAGGGTATTGAGCATGAAGGCATTATGAAGATTGCATCTAAGATTTCACAGTTAATCAAAGAAAAACATAACCGTGAAATATCTTTACATGAAGCTAAAGAGATTTTAGATACAGGAATATACAAATTAAGAAGTAATCAATATGATTATAAATCAGATATTGATAACATCAAAAAAGAGTATATAATAAACTTAATGAAACTGATTGAAACAAAGTACGGTAAAATTCTTGATAAGTGTGATTTCATATTCTTATCCGGTGGGGGTTCAGCTTTCTTCAATTCAGCTAAGTATGAAGATAATGAGATTAGAGTACCGAAAAGCAATTATGAATACTATAATGCTTTAGGCATGGCTTTATTTGGTTTAGAGAGATCGAAGTTAACTAATTAGAGGTTATAATGTTTAGTACTGAATTAACTAATTTTTTAAAAAGTGTAAGTAAAATATCAAATTCGATAATTTTACGTTCACCGGTGACTTATGGTAAATCCGAAGTTAATGATATTTCATTTTCTTTCAATCTTACCTCAGTAAGTGAAGATGAAAATGATACATTCGATGGTGATATCGGTTTGTTCAACTTGAACGGTTTTTTAAATGTTCTTGGATTGTTCGGTGATAACTCGGATGAACGTGATGTGGTAATTGAAAACAACTGCATCAATATCTCAAATGAACATTCAAAAGCAAGATACCTGATGACTGCACCGCAGTTGTTATCAGCTTTTGAGTTCAAGCCGGAACAGATGGATATTGTTGACAGCAAGCCTAGCGTTGCTGAATTTGTATTGACTCAGGATGATATTAAAAAGTTACGCAGTGCATCTGCTGCACTTGATGAACTTAAATTTATCGAGTTCAAGGGCGAGGATGGTGTTGAAATCTCCTTATCATCAGTAGGCAAGTTCAATGCATCTTCTAATACATATACATTAAAAAAGTCTTGCGATACACATAAAAACTTTGATATACTTATATCATTAGAAACATTTATGCGTATTCCGTTGCATGACTATACTGTATGTGTTAAATACAATGAAGCCCGTGATGAATTTAGAATTTTAATGAAATCTAATAATGTAAAAAGTTTTAGATTACAAGTGACCGTAAAACCAAAGCAGTAATATAAGAGAGGAAAAAATGAGTATAGATTTGAATAATTTAGACTTAAATGCTTTTGATTTCAATCAGATTGAAAAACAGACCGGTGTAAATCCTTTTGAACAGGATAAGAAAAGCTATGTAGATGAAAGATTCTACACCTTAACAAAAGATAAAGATATGAAAGGTCAGGCAATTATTGCATTTTTGCCGGATATGAAGTTTCATACCTTGATTCAGATGTATAAAATCAATACAACTATTACTAAGCAGACCATTGATGCTACAACTAAAGAGCCAAAAACTCAAAAACGTTATAAATCAATCTGGTCCCCTAAGAGTATTGGTCTTGCAGATCCGTTCCATGAAACTTATGTTTCCATGTGGGAAAAGGATTCCGATACTGCAAGAAAATATAAACCTCAAAAGAGATTTATTGCAAATATAAAGATAATCAAAGATCCGGCAAACAAGGATAATGAGGGTAAAATTTTCCTTTACGAGTTTTCACAGTCAATGGCTAACAAGCTTATGGAAGCCTTGAATCCGTCAGAAACCGATTTGCAGATGGGTGTAACACGTAAAGAGATTTTCAATCCATTGAAAGGCTGGGTATTTGTTCTGAAATGCCAGAAAGGAACTAACGGTATCGTAACATATGATTCATCACAGTTCCAGTTCATGGGTGATGGAAAGTCTATTTACGGTGATTTAGCTAACTTTGATGATGTGAAAGCTAAGTGTGCTGAAGATTTGAGAAAGACTTATGATTTGGATGAATTCAAAGATCCGGCAAACTTCAAGTCATATCAGGAACTTCAGAATGACTTATACTATGTGAGTTACGGTGAGTTCGGTGTTCCGGCTCAGGGTGAAACCCCGAATATTAACATCGAAAAACATGCTACCGTTGAGCCAAAAGCTGAAGTTAAAGATTCACAGGAAGTTCAAGTTGCACCGGTGCAGACAGTACAAGCTGTTTCACAGCCAGCACCGCAACCGCAAACTACTGCAAAATCTGAATTTGATGACTTGCTTAACTCTCTAAGCTAATTTTTAATTTTTCACATGGATGTGAAACGTTAAAAATATAAATATAAGCAAAAGCATTTGAAAGGATTTTGAATGTCTTTTGCTTATTTAGTTTAAAGGGCAAAATTATGAAGTTTTCAGATTTAGTAGCAAAGCCGAAAGTTGAAAATTCTGATACTGAAATAGCAACCAAGCTGTTACAAATCCAGAAGTCTAACACACCGGCAGCAAAAACCCCGGTAGTAAAAGCTACAAAAAAGAATCTTAAACAATATTCTATCATGGATATTTTAAGAGCATCTAATATTAAAATTAAGAACATTACACCTGATAATAATGCAGTATCAATTGAATTGTATTCAATACCTGATAATATTGATATAATTCTAAGAGATTTAAACTACACTATTGTTGGAAATTCTATTATCGTTGAGATTGAATAAGGACTTTGACTATGAGTATTACATTAGACAATGAAGTTAAAAAATTAACATCTGAATATGCATTACGTTATCTTAACCTTGAACTTGAAATGAAGAAAATCAAGGAAGATATGAAAGCATTAAAAAGCGAATACGAAGAGCAGGGTCTTGAAACATCGGTGGTTCTTAAAGCATTGAGAATGTACAAGACAGACAGAAAACTTGCACCGAAAATCGATGAACTGATTGCATATAAAGATTTACTTGCATTCGATGATAGCATCGTAGATAAAATTGCTGAATTAGAAGCAAAAAATTAAAAAATTATAAATATATAATAATATATTAATAATTTGGAAAAATTTTATGTTTGTAACATTAAAAGAATTTTTTGATAATTTCAGAATTCGCAACGGTGATAAACCGAACGAAACGGTTTTTAACCGACCGCTGTTTCGTTTGAAACGTGAAATTCGAGAATTGAAAAGCGTTCTTGATATTTTAACCGGTGTTCCGATTGAAACTTGGAGTACTGTTAAATTCTATGAACGTGATGAGTACGTTTCATACAATGGCGGTTTTTATCGTTCAGCAATTGACGGCAATGTAGGCAATCAACCGGACCAGTCTGATAAATGGGTTCTTGAGCAGATATCCGCCGGTGGTTCTTCTATTCCTAAATTCCGTATTAAAACTGTTTCAAGCGGTTACAGTACTGTCGATACAGATTTTGACGGTAGAACCTTGTTGCGTGTTGAAAGTTCAAATAATGCAAACATAACAGTAACCAAACCGGCAAGCGAGGATTTTGTCGGTTTGACTTTAACTATTAGAAAAGTAAGCGGTGATAGTTCATCTTTAACTATCAAAGCCGGAACAAATGTAACAATCAGCCCTAACGATTTAACTACATTAAGACGTATCGGAAGTACGGTTACATTGTTGTATATCGGTAATGGTGTATATGATGCATTTGGTGAATTACCATAGGATTTGCCATATGACTATACTGCAGACATTGATGGGGGTAAAATCGGTTGCGGATATTCTGAGAACAATTTAACCATATTTTATCGCCCAGAAGACCTAGATTACTTGAACTTCAACAAATGGAAGTTTACATTCGATTTTACGGCACTTTCAATCGAAAATAAGCCTATGTTTTACATTCTGTATAGGGATGTAAAGGTCTTTGAATTTGGTGCGAAATATTGCAAATCTGAGGGGGTTCTGTGCAATTATAATTACACCGGTTCACATCATTGTGAATTATCTGCAAACATTCAAAACATGACATTAAATAACATAATCGAATTATTGCGAGGTTTTGTATGAAAGCATGGGAAAAAAGAGAAAAAGACAAAGAACGTACAGTTCTTGTATGCTTTGAATTGCTAGATGCAGTTATCAATAACATGGACTATACACCTTTAGTCAATGAATTGAAAACAATAGACTTGAATACATTCAGAATAGGCAGAGAAAACAAATTTAAAGCGTTGTTTCACTGGGTTTTCCCAACAAACTGGGATGAAGAAGGGATTAAAAATTATAATTCTAAGGCAGATTATTATTATATATATAATACAATCAAAAATATTTGTAAAAAAGTGGTGAAAAATGAGATTTAATAATATCAGTTAAAACCCACCTACATTCAAAGGTGGGTTTATTATAATTTTGTGATATAGTTCACATTATCTAAATCTACGGCTTAATCTTCTCATTCTTCCGAACCTTGAAAATCTATAGCTTTCGTTAGCTACTTTCTTATCATCTTTTTTAGCATCCTTTGGTTCATCATCCGTCATTGCATTTATGGATTTATCAGTATTATATTGGTCATGAACTTTCTTAACAGTATCAATAATGTACTCTAAAGACTTAGGACCATACTGTAATGAAATCAAGCATAGATGTTTATAGAATTTGGATTTTTCCATAATCGAAACATCTCCTGCAGATACATCTTTTGACCATGTAACCCCTAGTTTCTTTTTTTCTTCATCTGTCATGTTTGGTTTTGCTTTGAGTGCCTTTTTGCTCCAGATTGATTTAATCTTATCTGTATTGCACTCTTTGCCCTTTTCGGATTTGAAAATAGATAAAAGCTTGTCAGCCCATTTGCCAATCCATCCGGCAATGGCTTTTGCATATTTGCTAATAGCACTTCGTATTCCGGCTGTGCTATCCCATGCGGTTTTTGCGATACTTTTAACTTTACCCAATACTTCCTTTACACCTTCATCAACAATAGCAATTCTACCGTTTTGCATTTTTAAAACATTATCCAAACCGGTTGCATCAAGTTCCTTACTGATAGTGGTTATCTGACTATATGTATCAAGTAGATGTTTGTTTATTTGATTGTCTGATTTGCCTTTTAAGTCATCAAGTACAATATCTTGAGTCTTAGAATCATTTGTGAGGTTTTTATTTATTACATCAATCATTTTGGTTAATCTTGTATACCCAAGATACAAAAAGCATGGATATGTAATAAGCATAATAGATTCTAATTGCTTTTTAATAGCTTCTGAATTATCTTGTTTCTTATCTGTAGTTTGTTTATCGGTATTATCTTTGGTTTCTGCATCGGTTTCTTCCGGTGCATCTTCCTCATACAGATATTTTTTATTGAAGTAATCTGTATTATAAAAAGCATTATGTTTTAATTCATAAATACTTTCTCGAATAAACACTTTGCTTTCACGGTCTTTAACTCGGATAAATTCTTTGAATGACTGCATATGGAATCCTTTTATTTAAAATTTTTATATATTTATATATTATATATAATAAAAATAAAAAAAGTTCCTTTTGCAAGGAACTTTGACATTTATGAGATATTTTATAGAGATAATTAAAATCTTTTACGAATTTGCTTCAATTTATTAATGAAACGTGGATTAAGTTCAGCATAATCCAGCACTGCATTTTCAAATTCATCTAAATGTCTGTCTAATATGCACCAAAAAGCCGGATTACCGTCTTCATCTGCATAATCATCGAGATCATCTTTTGCAATCCGCTTTTCCATATAGCTTGCAATGGCTTCCCAGTTTGAATAAATATCAATATCAATTGCATCAAATGTGCTGTCGTAGCCGATTTCAAGATATTCTTCACTTTTATTATATCTCAGGAACAAACCGGTATCATCATCCTCATACCAACCATGTTCAGCTTTTTTAAGATTTAAAAGTAAAATTGATTCTTTCCAATCATCTTCATAAACATTATTGATACGAAGACATTGACGTTCAAAATCTATATCAAAACCTAAGTTTGTAAGCTTGCGTATCATATCATTGTTTAGCAATCTTATGAACCCGTTATTGTCATCCGGCATTGCAAGTTCATCCGAACGCATAAAAACTTCTTGCGTCAAATCACCGATATCTTCCAAACTAAGTTCAAAATCTGCAGACTCATACATTCTGCGTGGTGGTTTTCTAAATTTGCGTATCATTTTGTTTTCCTTTTAAATTAACCCCCCTCAAAGAGGAAAGAGGGTTATGGGTTAAAATAAATCTTCTGTATTTGCAAAAATCCAATCTGCAATATCATTTGAAACAATATTTTCATATTGTTCTTCAAATGCTTTTTCTTCTTCCTCAGGACTATCATATTCATCTTCATAAGATTTGAATGAATCCCAAGAATCGTTCATTAAGTCATAGTAGAAAAGTTCTTTATTGTAAACTTCTTCCCAGTCACCATCTTCGTATTTTTCAACTATGAGATTAACATAAAGATTTGTGGTTGCCATATTGGTATGTTTTCTGAACACCAAAGAATACATATAATCGCCTTCTTGGTATTCTAATGTTTCAGAACCATTATAACGGCTTCTAAGCAGTTTCTTAACAGCTTTTTCAATAGCATCGTATGAGAATAATTCTTTGTTAATTTCACTTTCGAATTTAGGTGCTGGGAACTCTGATTCGCATACAAATGATTCATTCAGTTTGCCTTTACTTAAACGAATAAAGTATGTCTTAAATGGTCTTTCATCGATATCCCAACCGGTGAAAACTTTTCTAATCTTTGGAATATAGTTTGCAGTTTTTTCATTACGCTGATATTTGTCTTTGCCGGTCTGTTTGCCTTTACCTGATTTATCACCTTGATAAATCTTAAAGATGATTTCAGATACATCTGCACGTTTTGCAACTTGTTTAATTTCAGTAAGAATATCAGTTAAATCATCATCAATAACATTTAATACGTTATTGCAGCAAATCATTTTCTTAGGATTGCTAGATGCAATGAACTTTTGTCTTTCATCTACATGAAATTTAGGGAATGGTTCATAGTTGAATACTTTAGTACCGGCAAAGCGATCTTCTTTATTGTGTGCTTTGATATATTCTTTGCCTGTTCCAGTTCCGCAACCGTAATCAAGAATATCATAACCGGCAAAATTAAAATCTGCTTTTGGTTTATATGTGGCTGGAACCTGTCCCGGAACGATTGTTCCACCGCCTGAAATATTCTGCTTTTCGTTTAAATAACGTCCAAATCTTGATTCGGTGATACGAGATTTGCGTTCTTGATTTTTAGCATATCTTTTTATTTGCTTAATTGCTTGTTCATAGCTGCAAGTTAACAATTCGTATTCTTCTTCTGTCCAAATATCGGATTTACCATACCCACGGTGTTGTTCGATTTGATAAACATTACCGTCAGTATCGAGGATTACGTCATAACGATACTGTGCAGATGCACCATCAAACTCAAAACTTTGATGTTTAGCAGTTCTGCCAATATCATCATAAATATTAAAAAATTCTTTCTTTTTCATCATTTTTCCTTTATTTTTGAAAACCGCATTTTACTATTATTTATATTTTTCAAAAAAAAATAATCAAGATTTTGAAACATGTATTTCAAGTGAATTGGGATTATAAAGAAAACAAGCAATTATCACAATCAATCTGTTTGAAAGTCTTGTAATTTGTCAACCAAGTGATTAGATTGCAATAATTGCTCATTCTAAATGCCTACAGATAATCTTCAATCTTTGCTTTGTCTAAGAACTTGATTAAAGAATCTTTATCTTCTTCATCATCTGCAATATCATCAAACAGATTATCAGCAAGTTCTTCAACGGCAGAACCGTAATCATAGCTGTCATCGTTGAATGCATCGATAAAGGTTTCTTTTAAAGCATCCTTATCAAATTCTTCTTCAAAATCATCATAATTACGGATTTCATCTTCTACTGCTGAAATACCTGCATCAAATCTTTCTTGAGCAAGGTCTGGAATAATCTTACCAATTAAACTTGCAACAAATTCCGGCTCAAACCAGAATAAATCGTTTACTGCTGTATCTGTCCAACCGCCCTCAGGTGCATATCCATCATTTTCAAGGATTTCACCAATTTGATCTAATTCCTCAGATGTGAACTCTGCAGCCCATGTTTTTGCACCGGACCAGAATTCAAAATCTGATAAATTGATATCCTGATAAATTTTCATTTTTTGTTTCCTCTTTTTTGAACTTATGCTTGTATTATATAATATTTAAAATGCAAAAACAGTGATATACTTCACGTTTTTGCATTTTTCTTTTAAATATTTTAATTATCGCCAGTATTCGTAAAAATCATCAACATCTTTGCAGAATTTTTTGATTGCATCTAATGCTTTAGGGGTGAATGTTACTAATTCTGAAAGCATGAATAAGCAATTTCCCAAATCCCTAAGAACTACAGCGATAATTGCATTTTTAATAACATCAGGTGTTATATCATCTGCAGATTTAAGTCTATAGTTTTCTTCAATATAGTTTTGAATAACGTCTATACCTTGATCTTCTGCAATGTCTTCAAGCAACCTTGTTGCAAATTCTAAATTATCGATACCGGATGCTTTCTGCCATACGTTTTTAATAGCTATATCTTCTAATTCAACAAATAAAGAATCATAGCCATAGTCATAAACATTTACATCGTAATAAGTACCTAAATCATTCTTTAGAACACTTTCGATGCTTTCACCGCCATAGTACTCATCGAATCTTTCATAATCAATCGGTGGAAGTTCCGTACCTATGATTGTGCTGTAACGCATATAAATTGCATCTAATTTAATACCGTTTTTCTTAAACAATGATTTGAAAGGTTCATAGATTTGATCTTCACCGGCAATAAAAGAATCTGCAATAGATGCAAGACTGCAGTTATTCAGATTTTCAACAACAATCATGTTATAAATATCTGCAAGCTGTGCATCACTGCATTGTGCAAGTACATCTTTTAAAAACTCTAAATCATAGGTTTCAGATTCTTTCAATGCTTTCTTGCAGTTTTCTTTTAAATTGAGTTTCTTTTTTCTTGACTCATACCAATCATTTGCAAGAATAATTGCAATAGCCTGAATATCAGATTTTTTAACTTTTAATCCATCGTAATAATATTTTTTTCTGGATATAGCCTCTTTGAATCTTGTAATACCGCCATGCCATACTTCACCATATTTTTTAAAATAATCATCAAGATATTCTGATGTTTTTGTAACAACATCGTTATAGATATTTTCATCATTCATAATGATATTATATATCTCATCACCATCATCTGACAATTTAATACCTTTTACAATATCAGATGTTACAAATCCATTTGAACTTACATATTTTGAGTCATCTTTCAATGCGCCTTCATGTAATTCAGATTCTTTTAATGCTTTCTTGCAGTTTTCCTTTAAATTAAGTTTAGCTTTTCTTGACTCATACCAGTCGTTAGCAAGAATAATTGCAATAGCCTGAATATCAGATTTTTTAACTTTTAATCTGCCGTAAGGATATGAATCTTTTACACTGGATACTGCGTATTTGAATTTTAAAATACCTCCACACCAAAATTGTAAATTACCCCATTTTTTAAAATAACTATCAAGATATTCATCTGTTTTTGTAACAACATCGTTATAGGTATTTTCATCATTCATAATGAAATTATATAACTCATCACCATCATCTGATAATTTAATATTTTTTACAATATCAGATGTTACAAATCCGTTTGAACTTACATATTTTAAGTCATTTTTCAATGCGCCTTCATGTAAAGGTCTTGATTTTGAACGGTTAACGTATTCTGAAAATCTCATGTTTATTTCCTTTTAAAAATTCACCCCCCCCCCATGGGGAGAGTATTAAAACTTTTTATTTGTATTTATATTTTATTTCAAATTCATTTAAAATTCATAGTTTTTCTAACTTTATTTGTGAAAACAATCACAAATTTATTTCAAAAATGTTTACATTAGATCTATAAATTAATAATATTCAAAAATAATATTCAAAAGGAGTTAAAATGAGTAAAGATTTAAAAAATTTTGCAAAGCAATGTATCTGGGTATTTTTGTTCCTTTTCATCATTGGTTTAATATTTTGCTAGAGGTTTCACATGGGAGATTTTCTAATGGACGAATTTTTAGATGATGCTGATTTTTATGATTCAGATGATTTTGAAAACAGCGGTTGCATTGTCAATATTTCACGTTATAATAATAATATTGATGATGATTTGGATGCTGGAGATGCACCCGAATTTGAATCTGAGGAAAAATAGAGATGTTGTCAAAGAAAGAAAAGATTTTGTACTGGCTTTTGTGTCTGCTTGCATCCGGTGCAATCCTTGCAGTAGGTCTTGAACATAAAAAGTACAGACCGGTGTTCAGAAACAACAATGTGACAATTCTGTGTGTTGAAAATACCACAGGTTCATGTGAAAACATCAGAGTGAAAGACAAAACAAAGGAAGTGAAAAGTGAAACTGGACAAGAGAATTAAAAGTATTGAAGATGTATATTCCGTTGGAAAAGTGTGTTATGAGATTCCGGCACTCAATAAATATATAGGTGAATATGCATATTGCAACAATAATATTGAATCATTTGAAAATCTTGCTAATTTAAGAACGTCAAATTATGGCACTTTTGGTGCTGTTTCCGACCAAGATGGACATGTGGATTACGTCATATACAAGAATAACGACAAAACAAGTCCTATTTACAATCCGCAGTATATTGTCTTTGTACGTGATTTAGAACCGGTGTACCGACCTTTCACCTTGAAAGAATTTGAGGAACATTTTAAGATTGGTGATACTATCAGATATCAATATAATAAAGATGTTTCAATGTATCGGCATTTAAAAGGTAATCCATTGATCAAAATCGGTCAGATTACAGCATATGAGTATGATGCAACGGATATGGATGATTCTTTGAGAGTTTATATTTCCGGTCTTGAAACCCCTTTGAATACCACAGATTTGCTTAACTACATTAAATATCTGCCGGAAAATGCTCATCGTTGGATACCGTTTGGAATGATTAGTGAGGTTGATTAAATGGATTCTAAAATATTTTCTAAAATTGTAAACATTTTGCCAAATTCTTTCAAAGCAAGATGCAGCCCATTATGTGTATCTGATAGTTCCTTAATGGTCAGTGACGGTATTATCATGGTTAAATACAGTACCGATGAATTGAAAGATATTCAATTATCATTATCATATGATGATTTTGTCTATATCAAGAAAAATATTCAAAATGATGTTAAAATCACTGATAAACTGTATCTTACAGATGAAATATGCTTTAATAATACTAATGATTTATTATTATATAATACATTTTGTAATATATATAATAACATGAAAAAATTTAACATACTTCCTTATGCAGATAAAACAGTTAAAAACTGTAAATATGTGATTTTCAATAAGAACGGTGCTGTATTTGCGTCTGAAGAACACGAAATCCTAGATGGAATTTCAGTGAATATTAAATTTGATGATTTTCCTTATATAATATGTCAATACAAATATTATAAACAGATTATTGATTTGTATAGATATTTCGGATTAGTTCCGACTATGAAATTCAACTCACGCAAAATTATTGTTTTTGAAAATGAATTTTTAACGTGCATACTGGCAACGTATTTAACAGATGACCCGAAATGGAATGATGCAACGTATGCCAGCATGACGGATTGGTAAGGAACTGTCCCTAAATTAAAACAAATTTAGGGACTTTTATAATCCCCCACAAAACCCCACACTTTACGGGGTTGGGCAAGTTCACAAGACATCATTTCACCTCCCACGTGGGGAGGCAGCGGATTCTAACCGCTTTATAGCAAACTCACCCAAAAACTTTTTATTTATTTACAATGCCTAAAATATATCATATTTAATAATATTGTCAAGAATTATTAAAAAAATTAATAACCCTCAGATTTCACAGACAAAACAGGATGTATCAATCCGCTGTTATTATCACCGTATGCAAGCGGTTCAATTTCACTGTAACTGAATGTTACCGGAAATTCTGTTAATTGATCTACCGATGAATCATCAAAATTCACACTTCCGATTGATGATAAAAATACATTGTTCAAACGTACACCAAATACCGGATTACTCTGCACATCTAATTGATAGATATTCGCATATACCATGTAATCTAGGTTTCCTGCCATGTTACGTCTGATTGAATCAATGCGTTCAAACCAGTTTGTCATTGATTTTCTTAATGACATATTATTATCATCAATTACAGTACATTCCCATTCACCGCTATTTTCCTGCTCTGAACGTAATTGAATCTTACGACCTCTGCACCATACTTCCGCTAGGTTTATTCTTCTTTCCGGCAAAGTACTCGATTTTACAAGTATATTAAAAGTTCTACTGTCAAAACCGTTAATGTTATATCGCATTAACAGTTCAATTCTATAATTGTTCGGTTTTACCGATGATTGTAAAACATGTTTTAAATCATTGACAGTTGTTACTAGCTGTCCGTTTGCATTGTATCTCATATTTTATCACCAGTTAAATGGATCTTTTTCTGAAATGTCAACTACAGGTTTAATAATTCTGCGGTCTTTATTCTTAATCTTCTGTTTCATGGTTTTTGGATTTTCTATAGGTTTACCATGGTTTTCTTCAATAATCTCAGTTCCGGTTTCATCCTCTTTTGATTCTGCAAACGGTTCAAATTCAGCTTGATAGTCTTGTTCTTCTTTTTCATTCAACAAGGTATCAAAGTAACCGTCTAAGGAATCAAAAATCTCTTTAACCGAATTGAGTTCGGCAACATCAACCGGACCGTTGTCTTTAACTTCAACTGTGTTCAGTACCGATTCATTATCAATTTCATCCTGCGCACGTCTTTCGTAAGGTTTCAAGGTTAATCTGTAAACAGAAACTTGGTCTGAATAAGCCCATAAATTGTTAATCCCCGGAACTTTCTGCTCACAGTCTGAAATTTCCATGATCTGATTAGATGGAAACACCATCAGATTGCCTGTAAGATTTGTTATATTTAATCCTTCCGGCAAATCCGATGTACTGATATATCCCATGGTGGTATCATAATTATTTAAACCGAACTCGTTAAATTCATACTGTGATTTATCAATATCCTCTGCATTTTCAGGTAACATATGAATCATAAATGTATCTGAATTGTTGGTTTTAATTGCACTGTAATCACCAAATACAGATTGATCGAAGTTCACTTTTTGTATTATTACAAATTTGCACGGTATACCATACAAATGAATACACTCTCTAATCATAGAATGATTTAAGAGATATTCATTTTTGTGTGAAAAATTAAAATTATTGAAGTTAATCATATATATAATTCCTCTATATAAATATTTATAATATTTTTAAAAAAAGAGGTTTAAAAATGAAAATATTTATAAGTTCGCCAATGAAAAATCTTACAGAAGAACAAATTCGCAAGAACCGTGAGGAAGCAATCGTTGAAATTAAAAAACGTTTTGGTAATGAAAAGTTTGAAATCATCGATTCTTACTTTAGAGAATACACATTAAAAGATGCTTCAGTAAATACTACTATTTATTGCCTAGGCAGAGCAATTCTTAAACTTTCCGATGCTGATTTGGTAGTATTTGCAAAAGGCTGGGAAACAGCACGGGGCTGCAAAGTGGAATATCTGATTGCATCAGAATATGGACTTGATATAATGATGTTATAATCATTTGTAAAGCTGTATAATTTTATATACAGCTTTTGCTGTAAAGGTGTATTGATATGCCAAAAGAACTCGATATTGACATCTATGATTTTGCAGCCTACATAGCCAAACTGTGTGCTATGAAAAATTACTTTGTGAATTTGACTAAACTTCAAAAATTGATGTACTGTGCGTATGGTGCAGTATTAGTATCTTCAGATACAAGGATTTGCAAGGAACATCCTAGAGCATATCCCCACGGTCCGGTTTTTCCAAAGCTTTATAATTACGCAAAGAACCATCATTTTGACTTCATTGATGCACTTTTAAATAGAAAAGAAAATGTAGAAAACAATCTCACAGATCCACAAATCAAAGTTATTGATGCTGTTATAAACTTTTTCGGAAAGTATAATGCCGGTGAACTTGTTGCTTGGTCACAACATCCTAACGGTGCATGGTTTAAAAGCAGTAAAATGGATCAAATCTCAGATGATTTGATTATTGAATACTTTAAAACATTGATTAAAAATTAGCTATGTTGTTTAACAACATAGCTAAACATTTTTAGCTATTCACTGCATCGGCTTGAAATTGAAATAATGCTACCATAACTCACCATTCTCTTTTAATTCATTTGAAAAGTAATAATCCGGTATTTCAGAAACTTTGATATTTTTAGACTCTAAAATTTGCTTTTGATTTGAATCTAACAATATTGTTGATGATATATAAATCTCTTTAAGATTTGGGTTCTTGTTTATAATCGTGATAAGATCACTTAAATCTGCATCATTTAATATCATTTTATAATAGTCATCATCTATATTATGATGTGTTTCCAACTGTATTAACTCTTTGATATGATCCTGTAACTTATCGCATAAAGTAACTTCATTAACTCCAGAATTTGGACTTATTTGTTGATTAGTTTGTGTTTGATTTTGATTAGAGTTTTTGGGTATAAAATCGGTCTTGTAGTATTTAAGATTTGCTGGGATACCATTATATATTTTATAATCTTTTGTACTAGCTATAAGTTGAACTCTATTGTCACTCGTGATTTTGATTTTATAATTAGAATATTCTTGTTTTTGAATAA